>Ga0209756_1002507_pt1 | contig 15789 bp, 19 predicted proteins | sample ETNvirenome_6_85_FD_184071 | JGI IMG/M metagenome (GOLD analysis project Ga0209756, IMG submission 184071) | Marine viral communities from the Pacific Ocean - ETNP_6_85 (SPAdes) (version 3) | ecosystem: Environmental > Aquatic > Marine > Oceanic | place: Pacific Ocean | collected 2013-06-19
TGATATTGATCCCACCAAGGATCTACAGGTGGTGAATATCTTTTACTCATGACTTCATCTCTATGCTTTCCTGGTCTTGTATGTAGGTCATACACAGGACCTTTAAAATACATTTGAAAAAAATCTGCATCTTTAGGACTTAATATTACAGGCATTCCTGAGTACATATCTCTTCTAGTTTCTCCTCTTTCTTTTTGAATATCCTTATATGGTTTAGTACCATATTTATCCCAATAAGCATTATATGTTACATTTAATGGTCTATATCCTTCAGGCAAAGTTTTTTCAAATTGTTCTCTTGTTAAAGCATCTTGAGCTTTAGGTAAACTTGCTAATTCTCCATATCCTGTTCCTTCAAATCCTGTAGGTTGTAATTGTGTAGCATCAGTTACTTGTGCTTCTCTATTTACTAAAGGTTTATCTTTATATACAATATATCCAGGATTTCCTGGAGATTGATTCCAAGCTTTATTTCCTGAAAAAGTTGGATCAAAAAATTCAGAATATCCTGGAGCTCCAGTTACTGTAACAACATATCTTTTATAGTCTATAATTTTTCCTTCATCTTCTGGAGATAGTTGTGTAGTTATATTTGTTCCTGGTTCTGCTAATTTTCCTTTTTCTGCTTGAGCTTCAGGTAAACTTGCTAGTCCTTGATCATATGGATCTACTTGTGCTTCTATATCTCCTAATTGTTGTGCAGCTTGACCTGGTTTATAATAAAGATTTTTAGGAGAAACATCCCCACCATAGTCTTTTAATGCGTCATATATAAATCTTAAATGTGGAGGAGATTCTTCTATTTCAAAATCATATGCACCACCTTGAGGAAATGTAATTTTATTAGTTACAGGATCAATATCATAATCAATCTTTCCTAATGTTAAAGCATTAGCAAGACCAGGAGTACCATATAACATATCTCCTGGACCTAAATAACCACCAGTTAAAGGAGCTTCTTTAACTCCCCAATCAGAATAACCAAGTGAACCAGATCCAGGTCCTTTACCTTCTCGTTGTCTCATAATAGCGTCTGATACTTGTTGATCCATTTCTGGAGTTCTAATATATGAAGGTTTTATATCACCTGAAAGCCAAGGTAAATATTTATTAAGTAATGCCTTAGTTCCAACATCTATACCTGTAAGTGGTATTGTTCTAAGATTTCTATAAGTATCAGGCACTAAACTACTAATACCTTTTTTAATTCTTTGTGATATTGGAGGTTTACGTACAGGTGTTCTTACTTTTTGTGCTACTTCTCCTTTAGTACGTCTATTCCAATCTTCAATAGCTTTCCTACTAGCTTCACGTATCTGAGCACGATACCCTTGTTCAGCTAATCCTCCTCCTTGTCTATATATTTTTTTGTACATTATTCTTTACATTCATATAGTTTGATTGGGGTTTTGTATTATCTGCAATAAAATTACTATTACTATTATACACTATTTTTGCAGAGTCTGCTATAGGTTTTACAAATTCTTGTGAACTATACATATTAGGAGGTATAACTTCTCCTGAATTTATATTAGTTATATATGTACTTTCATTAAGAAACTTAAAAAATTCATTCTTCTTCAATTTAAATCTGCCCATGCTTGTGTTGCTGTTGTACTAACATATCCTTTAAACTTTCCTGCAGATGCTGCATATGCTATATCACCTTTTCTAGGACTACCTATATCAGTTATTGTTGTAACTGTATATATCTTAGTAGAAGGTTGTGCATCTACTTTTAAATCTCTAGTATCTAATTGATTAACTAAAGCTCCACCCCATTGTTCTAAATCTTTATATACCTTTTCAACTTTAGGAATATCTTTTAATTCATCATATAATCTAGGTACTGCTGGATAACGTGCCATTATCTTTTACCATCTGGTTGAATAGCTAATCTAATAGAACCCCATCTCCAGCTAGTACCTGCAGAGTTACAAGACACTCTTACTCTCCCTTGTCTTCCTCTGGCTCTCATATCTATCTTTGCTGTAGAATTTGTTACAGTATGTGGTGGATTTGGTTTTTCTCTTGTTGTACTACTCTCAGGAAAATCTTTTGTTTTAATTGAGAATGTTAAACTACCATCACTTAAATTAAAATCAGGAATAACTCTATTTAAAAACATTACTTCATTACCAGAATCTATATCAAAATCTGCTGATTCAATATAGGAAGACATAGCTACTCCATCTGCTGTATACATTCCATCTACTTCATTATTAAATAATTTATTAGATGCAGGATTTGTTCCTTGTAAACCTGTTGTTATTGTATTTCCAAATACTGCTTTATCTGCAAAGGTTGTAAATATACTATCTCCATAAGACCAATAGTTTTCATCAGGAGACCATACAACATAACTATCACATTCACTAGAGTCATTAGAAGGATATAACCAAATTACTTCTTTAAACTCTGAATTTATTCCACAGAATATTTTATCCTTTTGACTTATATTTAATCTTTCAAAGATATATCTTCTTACTGTACAATCTAAACTTTTTACTTGACCATCAAATGTATAAAAATTATCATATCCCATCCATACTGCTCTACCATCATAATCAATAGCTGCATGTTGAGATATTAATCCACAATTAGTTCCAAGTTGTGAGAACTGAAATGTAAATGGTGGACCTACAAAAGTCATAGACCATAAAGAATTATCAGTCCATATATTAATAGCATTACGAGATCTTACTCCACCTACAATTTTTGTACCATCAGCAATAATAACTTCACCAGAAGTAGAACTTATAGATGGAACCCAATTTGTATAATCTTCTTGATTAGACCATCTAACAGTCATAGGATTATATGTTCCTCCAGGACTGGCTGTTGTACCAAATTCATTACCACCTAATGCAATTAAATGTCTATCATTAGGAGATACAATAATAGAATCTACAGTTGTTGGTGTAGAATTAGTAGCACCTGAAACTAATGTAGCTCTTAATGGTGTAGTAGATGCATCTGTATCCCAATAATAAATAGATCCTTTTCTTCTATTTGCTACTACATCTTCACCCCAGTTATCTAAACTCCATTGTGTTATCTCACTTGAGAAATCACTAGCTCCTGTAGATGTTGGTTGATTCCATGCTCTTGTATCAGATGCACATACAGTTGCTTGATAAGATGCAGAACCATAACCTAAACCTGTTGCAGCATTTGATACACCATTAGCTAAAAGATAATGAATATGTCCATTACCAGAATTATTTTGTGCAGCACTTGCTGTAGCAGAAACATTAATAGCAAATGTATTGGCATTATTAACACTAACTTGATAAGTATCTGTTCCTAATACTATATTACCACCTATTGTAGCAGTACTTGTAAAAAATACCCAATCACCTGTTTGTCTACCATGAGTTGTTGCTGATACTGTAACAACATTAGCACTTAAAGCAACAGTAAAGGCATTTGTTAAAGAAGCACTTGCTGATACAGGAGTTATATCAAATATACCATCTCCACTATGCTCATATAACATTTGAGCTGTACCAAACATGGCTCTTTTAAATTGATCATTATCTGTCCATGTTATAAGATCACGACCTGAACCATTAAAAGATGCAGATACTTTAGTTTCATATCCACCTATATTCTCTGGTTTACCTGCACGAAATCTTACATTATTCGTATCATACCAAGAATTAGTTTCTGCATATTGTGTGGACTCTCTTCTAATACCTGGTTGAAAGTCCATCTTAACGAGTTTAGAACTTGTTGAGGACATTATTTACCTATCAAAGTTTTTTAATAATACTGCGTCTATTGTTGTTGCACTACGTGCCATATAAAGTAACATATCTACATCACTTGCACCTGTACTTAATGTTGGAACTGTTGCACAAACAAATTGCCAAACTGTATTATAACCTAATGTTCTTGAACCTGTCCCATCTTGTACTACATAAATACAACCACTTTGTCCTGCTACTGCATTAGAAGGTGCTGCCAATGTTCTATTACCAGCTAAAGTTACTAAGAAGTTATTACCTAAAGCAAAATCATTTGTAATACTTGCTGCATCTGTTAATGTTGTAATAGGATTATAAGCTCTTGCTGAAGTTCCTACTTTTAATGAACCTGCTTCATATGAGATATTTCCTCTAATAGTTGTATCTGTTGTTACTGATGTTCTAACATATCGTAAATCTGCTGCAGAAACTTCAGGAACATTATTTGCACATACTCCTATATCAGCAGAAGCTGCAGTACCTAATCCTAAACCTGTTGCATTAGTTGACCATACACTTCCATCTGTATCTACAACAATTTGTGATATAGCTCCTTGTGGAATTGTTAATCCATCTCCTGCAGCAGTTTTCATTTTAATTACATTAGTAGTTGTTGTATATGTTGCTTGATTATTTACTACATAACCTTTTGTAACATTAGGTATAATCATTGTTATAGTAGTATGAGCACCACCTACAGTACCATTCGCTTCAAGAAAAGCAGAACGAGGTACATCAGTACCACCATCTACTGCAGATAATGTTACAGTAGCATTAGCTCCCAAAGCAACTGTTGTATATGCTGCTATGGCATCATCAACAAGACTAATTACTCCATCATTTAAAACTGTACCCCAAGAATTAGGATTATCTCCATCTCCTTGTTTAGTTAGTCTTATTCTCGTTGTATATGTTGCTGCCATTATTTACTCCTATTGTATTGTACTTTCAATATCGTAGTTAGCTCCACTATTAGCTCCTCCTATTAAAGCACATGAAAATTTTTCTCCATTTGTTATAATTAGTGTCCATGCTCCACTTTCATTGTTAACAAATAATTCTACTAATTCCTTCTCACTATTTATTGCCCACCATTTTCTTGCTTGGGAATGTTGAGTATTTAAATTATTTATAAGATCAGGATGATTTGCACATAATAAACCTTTTGTATATGTTCTTTGTTGTATATCTATATCTTGAGCTTTAACATGAAATGCAAAACTTAAAAATCCTGCTACTATTCCTATTAATATATATTTCATATTATGTTCCTAATTCTGTCCAACGATTAACTCTAGCTATTACATCTACTACTTGTTCATCATCTACAGTTTTATAAGTATCAGTATGTAATGCTATGAAATCATCTAAACTTGAAGCGTTTGTGATTGCAGTTTCTATTTCAGTTGCATCAGAACGTATTGCATTTCTCCATGTTTGCACATTAGCTGGTATTGCTGTACCATTATCAGATTTACGTATTATATACCAATCTGTTTGTGATAAATATCCTGCTTGTTGTTTTTTAACTTTTTGTATAGCATTATATTTTAAACCTCTTGTAATCATTTGATTACCATCTGCATTTAATTTAGGATCATTAGCATTTGTACCATCTGGAGCTTCATTATTATCTATTTCTGCTTGTGTCCAAACTTCATTTACATCTTCTAACTTATGATCAGCAACTTTAACTCCAATAGTTCTTATAACACTATTACCATCTCCTGCTATTGCATCTGAATGATTTTTTTCTATATAATATTTAGTATTAAGATGTGATCCTGAAATTACAATAGGTACTATACCAAGTTCTTTACGTTGTATATCTGTCCATATAGTAAATATTTGAGATGAATAACGTACATTATTTAATACTATAGATTTTTTTCTATCATAGTATTCTACTATTTTATTATCTTCAATTCGTGCCCACATATTTTATTCCTATCTTGCTGTTGCGTATTTAAATGGATTATGTGCCATTGCTATGTAGATATAATTTCCACTTGAAGCATTTCCAGTTGCGTTTGAGGTTCTTAATTTGAACCCATTGCTTAATATATCTATTGCTCTTGATGCTTGATTTTCTTCAGCATAAGTATCATTTGGATATAAAACTGCATTACCTGCTGAATCTAAATTATAACCTACTCTTTCATTATCATATATTAACCAGTCATCTATTTGATCATATTCTTTCAAAATCATCATTGCAGGTCTAAATCCAGTATACACAAATGTACCATCATCATCTCCATTTCCAACGTATGTGCCTGCTTTTATATATCCTTCACAATTTGCAAAACAATAAGCTACATAATTTTTAGTATTTTGATTTATTGCATCAGCATTTCCTGTTGTCCATACTGTACTTGTTGGATCAGTACTATCCCAATATGCACTACTTGTAGTATAAGCAGCAGTAGTATCTAATATTAGATGTGCTGCATTACCCATACCTGAATGATAGACTGCCCATGAATCAACTGCACTTCTATTCTTTACCATAATCATGTTTGGTGCTACTGATAATCCATGTCCTAATTCTTCTCCTGCTGTTCCATTTCCTGTATAAGTAACTATGGAAAAACAACCAGAAGGATCAACTTGTGTTACAGTATCTATAGTTCCATCATCATTACTCGAAGTAGTTCCACCATTAGCTCTCCAAGACCATGAAGCATAAGTATTTGCTCCTTGATTATAGTATGTTCCCATATCATAACCATCAGTATTAAAAGCTGATAAACCAGAAGATGTAGCTTCTGCATTCTGTTCATTTGAAATTAATATTTTAGTAGTACCTCTTGTGCTATCCCACAAACCATTACTTTGACTTGTACTTCTAGATTTTACCCATACTAAATCTGGTTGAAAACCAGTTACATGACCAGTTGTTCCACCAGAGTATGCTAAAGCAGTAAACATTTTCTGTGGATAATCATCATCAGTTTCTGCAGGATCAATTTCATCTGCTATTGGTAGATTACCAGCACACAAAGCTTTAAATCCTGTAGGTACAGAACTAAAGAAATTACCATAACCATTGGCATCACTATTTCCACCTGCTGTTTCAGTTCCATTAAAAGTTCCATTTTGTCCAAAGTTGAAAGTTCCAGAAGCAGTACTAGAACCACCACCTGAACCAATCCAAGGATACCATTCAGTTGTTCCAGATATTGACCATGCAGCACCTTGTGCAGCACCTTCTTTATAAAATTGAATAGTATTATTTTCTAAATCTACAGCAACACCCCATACATCTCCTGTATCTATTTGATCTCCATAACTAGTTGTTTCAGTACCTAAAGTATTTTTATATCCTTGTGCACCATAAGTATTTCCACTATCAGCACCTCCTCTATCTGTACCATCCCAATCTGGTTGAATAACATTTATTCCAAGATAACAATCATCACTTTCACTACCTGCCCAAGAGATCATTCTGTGTTCCCAATACCATTTTTGTCCTGTTCCTGCAGGTAGTTTAAAATTACAATTAATAGACCTATTACTTGTAGAAGTTGTCCATGTAAGATTGCCTTCTGATAAAGTCATATCTTCAGCATCTGTTATAGGATTTAGAGTACAAAAATTACCACCATTTCCATCAGTAGATGAGAAGGTTGGAGAGTCTAACATCTGGTCGTGTGTTGCTAAATTTGCAGCAGTAAAGTCATTATTATTTCCAGATGAATCATTACCTAAATCACCAGATGATTCAAATTTTAACCACCAACCTTCATCTCCCCAAGTAAGTCCTGATAAATCTTTAGGAATCCAAACTCCATTTTTTTCTTCAGCAAAAGTTGCTGCATTACAAGCTGTTCCATCAACAAATGCTGCTTCAGCTATCATAAAATTTGAATAAGTTGAATAGCCTGAACCACCTGGTCTACCTATATAAGTAGGAGCATCATTAAAATTAGTAAATTCATAATCTTCTGCTGGGTAAGTTGCAGTTGCCAACTCACCAGTTTGGTCTACTCCATTAATAAAAATTTTCCATCTATTAGTATCTGTGGATTGGGTAGTATCTGCTGCTACAACTATATGATACCAAGCAGAAGGATCTCTAAACAGTCTGTTTGTGATCAGTTTAATAGTAGTTCCAGTTGTAACTGTAAAAGTATTAGTAGAACCAAATTGAAGCATAGAAGAATAAGCACCACCACCTGAATTATCATCTTGTGCTAATATTGCAAGATTATCTGAACCAAGCCCTGTTCTTTTAATCCAAAAACTGTAAGCCCAAATTTTCTTATTTCCTGCTGCACCTGGTGTCATGCTTAATAATGGGGAATCTCCTTTATTAAATCTACAACTATTTTCTATTTGATGGTCATAGAAATCAGCACCACCTGCACTTGCTGCTGCTGCTGCAGCTCCCATTAAATGATTTTGAAATACACCCATTATGCATACGCCTGTGAAATTATCATTTGAATATCTCCACCTACTCCATCACTTGAAGCAGAAACTATTATGTAATCTAATCTATCTACAGCACCATCACCTGTTGATAAGGTTGGATCTGTACCACCTATAAACTTAAAGTCTGCGTTATAAGCCATTGTACCACTTCCTCCACTCTGTGTTAAGAATATACTTCCTGTTTGTCCTGTAACACAATTAGTTGGTTTAGCTAATGTATGTCCTGCAGTAACTGTTGTTGTCCAATTTTGTGCTGTAGCAAAGTTAAGAGATACAGAGGTTACTCCATTAATAGCTGTTGCACAAACTGCTGCTGCAGCTCCTCCTACGACCTTTAAAGTACCTTCTAAACTTGTAGGTCCTGATACTCTTACAGTTCCTAAGAAACCTGAATTACCTGTAATAGTAGTAGCACCTGTTATTTTAGCTGTACCTCCTATAGATGCATTACTATTAACATCTAATGTTCCACCAAGAGATACATTACCTGTTATTGTAGTAGTTCCACCTACAGCTAAATTTCCTACTAATATAGTATTACCACTTACACAAACATCATTATCAAATTCAGCTTTAGCTCCTACAACTAATGTACTTGCTATACTTACTGCATCTTGTAAATGTGTTTCTCCTGCTACTGTTACTGTTCCTCCTACACCTAAATTACCTGTAAGAGTTGTATTACCTACAATAGTTGTTGTACCACCTACATGAAGGTTTCCTACAAGAATTGTATTACCTGATACACATACGTCATCATCAAACTCTGCTTTTCCAACAGCAGTTAAAGTTCCACCAACTCCTAAATTTCCTGTAATAGTAGTATTACCTACTATAGTTGCTGTACCTCCTACGTATAAATTACCACCAATAGTTGCATTATCAACTGATATATCTCCTGTTATAACTGAAGGTACATTAGTAAGATTAGCACCATCACCATAAAAAGCACTTGCACAAACTTTTGCATTTGCTGCTTGAACATTAGCTCCAGCGATTGTTACTGTACCTGTAATATTAGTATTACCACCTATAGATACATTACTATTTACATCTAATGTTCCACCTAATGATGTATTACCTGTAATAGTTGTTGTACCTCCAACAGCTAAGTTACCCACTAATACTGTATTACCTGATACACAAACATCATCATCAAAATCAGCTTTACCTACAGCATTAAATGTACCACCAACTCCTAAATTAGCAGTTAATGTTGTATTACCTACAATAGTAGCAGTTCCTCCAACATAAAGAGTACCACCTATAGTAGCATTATTAACAGATATATTACCTGTTATTGCTACTGGAACATTTGTTAAGTTAGCTCCATCACCATAAAAAGCACTCGCACATACTTTAGCATTAGCAGCTTGTACATTCACACCTGCTATAGTAACTGTACCACCTACTACTAAACCACCTGATACTGATACATCATCTTTTATATGTGTTTCACCAGCTATGGTAACTGTACTATTAAATGTTGCAGCACTATTAACTGATAGTGTACTTTGTAAATGTGTAGCACCTTCTACTGTTGCAGTACTTGCAAAGTTTGCTGCACCTCCAACTCCTAAAGTTCCTGTTAATGTTGTATTACCAGCAACTGTTAAAGTACTTGCTAGATTTACAGCTCCACCTACACCAAGTGTTCCTGTTAATGTAGTATTACCTGCAACTGTAAGAGTAGATGCTAAATTAACAGCTCCACCAACTCCTAAAGTTCCTGTTAATGTTGTATTACCTGCTACTGTTAAAGTAGATGCAAGATGTACAGCACCTCCTACAGTTAATGTACCTCCTACTGAAGCATTACCTGCAACTGTAGCTGTACCTCCTACTGCTAAATTACCTACTAATACTGTATTTCCAGAAACACATACATCATCATCAAATTCTGCTTTTCCTGATACTGTTAAAGTAGATGCTAAATTTACTGCTCCTCCTACAGATAAAGCTCCACCAATAGTTGCATCATTTGTAACTCGTAATGTAGATACAGAGACATCTCCTGATGTAGGAACATTAGTTAAATTAGAACCATCACCAAAGAATGCTGATGCACATACTTTATCTGCTATAACATTTGTTGCTGTAACATTAGTAACATTAAAATCTGTAAAGAAAGCTGCAGATGCACATACAGCACCTGCTATAAATAAATCACCAGATACTGAAGCATCTTCTGATACTCCAAATTTACCTGCAACTTGAATTATACTTGTAGATATTTGTAATGCTGAATTAGTACCATCACCTGATTGTATATTTTGTAAAGAACCTGTAACACCAGTATTACCACTTACAGCTACTTTTAATAACTCTTTATATGTCTGTGAAACTTGTTTTCCTGTTAGTGTACTCATTTATTGCTCCTATACATTAGCCCAATATCTTATTGTGCTATCATCCCAATCAAAATGTGCTTGTTGCCATTCTAAATTTCTACCACCTGTATCAGGTCTTGGGTTTTTAATTACTGGATTATCTCTTACATTTGCTATTTTATTTTGTGGATGATTCTTTAAATCATATGCACCATCAAAACATTCTTGACAAACTACCATACCATAACTATTTAATTGCATTACTCTATGTGGATATACAAAACTACATTGATCACACATAGCCATAGCTTTACGATTAGATGCCATTAAATATATCCTATCTTAGGCTTAATAAATAAACTTGCTCTTTCTCTATCTTCTTCCATAGCAAATGCTAACTTCTCATCATAGTTTGCTTTTAACATTTGTATTCTATCCATTGGAATACCTGGTCTTTTCATTGCTAAATAATAAGATAAACCACATGTTAAAGCTGGTAAGTATCTTACAGGTACATCTGCATTTTGTCCTGCAGATTTATCGACATCTTGTAATTGTCTAAAATATTCTATATTCAAAACACCAGTAGAATTATCTGGTGTAGGATATAACATTATAGTAGGATTACTACGTGTGCGTTGTACTGTATATTGTGTAGGTCTTCCTGCTTGATTCTTATTAGGAAGATTATGATACTCTTCTCTGGATATTCTTTCTAATGCTATATCAGTTCCTGATACACTTGTTGAATATGTAATAGCTAATGCATCTATGATTTCATCAGCTAAAGATACTGAAGCTACTGTATCAGCTACAGTTACTACAGTTGTTCCTATTGACCATAAGGAAATACCCCTATTCTGCCAATCATTCAACATTAAATTAATTGAACGTCTGGCAGATTGAGGAGTATGTCCTAGTGTTTCTTCGCCACCAATCATCTCAGTAGCTTCTTGTATTACTTGATCTATATCTAAATCAAAATTATATGTACCTGATGTTGCCATTATTTTTTAACCAAGCTCCCTCCAAAGTATAATCCTACAATCGCAGACATTAAATGTGTATCAAGAGGAGTAATAACAACTCCATTAAATATCTTATCCATGACTACTTCTTTTTTATCTATTAAGAACCAAAATCCAGGTTCAAACTCTGTCCATGTAAGAACAACATTAGTATCAAAAAATACAGGAACTAATTTAGGATAGGCAATAATCATAAAGACTGCTGTTAAAGCAATAATTCTTCGTGTCCATTGGAATCCTTTATTGTCATACTCTCTTGCTTTACCAACTTCATCCATTTGAAATTTACCTCTAGCAAGAAGCATCTTTTGTTGATTAGCTTTATCTTTTGATCTTTGTCCCCAGATAGTCATAACACCACCTAGTAAACTAGATCCAAGCATTGTCAACATTTCGACAGGTAGACCAGCTAACATTAATTAACTCCTATTTCTTTTTTTCACTCATCCAAAATCCTGCAGCACCTGCGATACCACAACCTATTAGACATAGCATTTGCCATGTAGAATTAGGAACTATAATACCACACATGGCTAATATAGCTGCTATTCCAGAATATGATGATGGTTCTTTTAGTCTTGCTTTTATTTTATCCATTTATTTTCTCCTTTATTTTATACCTAATATTGGTATAGATTTTGTACTTGTAGAAAATGATTCACCTTGAGGATAATCAGCATCAGATACAGCTTCAATAGGTCCTTTTACTTGAGGTCCTTTACGTGCTGCTCCATATCCTTGTCCTGTAGGTATACCATTTATCTCATTTAATTTTTTATTAATAGTCACTCTACCTTGTGAACCTATGATTTTATCATTATTATAAGTGGGCATTATTTTCTCCTTTTTCTTCCTTTACTAGCTAGTTTTTGAAATTTCTTTTTACCATATTTTTTACGCCCTATCCAAGCAGCTAATGCTTTAGAGCCTGTTTTCTTTGCTAAATCTTTAAATCTTTTTCCAGTACCAAGCTTACCTTTAACTTGTTTTTTTATTTTAGATCTATTTGTTGCCATAACGAGCTTTACCCCATCCTCTGGGTTTCTTTTTAGATCTTTTTCTTTTCTTTTTTATTTGTCCACCTGTTTTCTTATTAGATAAAACTTCATCTAAATTATCTTCATATAATCTTCTTAAAAAACTTCTAACAGAGGGTTCAACTTTTCTTCCTGTTGCATCTGCTTCATTTTCTACATCTGCTAAATAGTTTAGTGTATTTTTAATATCTAAAGTTTCATCTCTCTCCCAAGGAGATTCTACTATTGCCTTTAGTAGTTGTTGTAAAGATCTTTTATGTGTTATTGTATTTAAGGCTGTTATACCTCGCCCTCTTTCTGCCATTAATTAGCTCCTTGTATAACTGGTGTTGGACCACCTGCAGGACTTACTGGTGTTTGCATATCATCTCTTCTTGTTCTTCTTGCTTGATTACGAAGAGCATCTATAGAATTTTTATATTTGCCTTCCCATGCTTGAAGGACTTGAAAATCTTTTATAAAATAATTAGCTTCAATCATACAAGCACTAAATAAAGCATTATAACAATCTTCACTAAAATAATTTGAAGTTGTTGCACTTGTATCTGTAGCACTTGCTAAAGCTAATGGTCGTTTTGTATATTGTATTTCACCTGCAACTGTAGATGCTGGAGTAGGTACAATATAAATTTGTGTATTTGTTTTTCTTGCATAGTATCTTGGAGTACCAGTAGATGCACTAACATATCCCCAATAATCTATTGCATATTCATATGTTCGTTGTAATAAATTTGTTTTAATATTTGTTGCACTAGCTATATAGTTTACATTACGAACTACTAAAGCTCCATCAGGTAAACTTACAACTGGATTAGATGCTGATATAGCAACTGATGCATAAGTATCAAGAGCTACATCATCTAATTCTTTAATTAAACGATCTTCAGCTTTTTCAATAAAATAAGGTATTTGAGTTGCAAACTCTGTTGAATCATTCTCTATTGTATTTACAATATCATCTTTTAAATATGAGTAGTTAGGCATATGATTATCCTAAAATTAAAGTTACACCACCTGCATCAGGAGTACTTACACTTACTGTACCCTCACACTTTACTCCTACTTCCCCCATATAAATATCTGCTGTGCCACTTGCAGCAACTTGGAATTTAATTTTACTTCCATTTTTATCTCCTATATCAAATGTACCAGCGACAGTAGAAAAGGCATGGACAGCAAGAACACGTGTTACATGTGGTAAAGTTACAGCAATGGAATTTCCTGCATTATCTGTAGTACTTACTACTTGTGGGGAAACTATAACACCACTACCTGATAAAAAAGCTGTAGTTATATTTGTAGACATATATCTTTCCTTATATTATAGAGGAGGAGAATATCTCTACTCTCCTCCAATATATTAGTAATTAGGCTCCAGCGTTACCAAACCAACCACGCCAATCAGAAACACCAAAAGAATATCTTTCACGTGCTTTGAAGCGTAAGTTGCCAGTATCAAAATCTGGTTCCATTTTAGTTTGTAATGGAGTTCTATTAAACATTTTAGTACCATTAGGTACGTCTGTTTTAATGAACCAAGCATTTACATCTGTAAATCTTCTGTTCACATAGAAACCATCAGGTAAAACACCTAAGTGTCTAATAGCATTGATGTCATTATTAGAACCACCAGTTGTACCTGGAGTATTTAATAATTGATCTGCTGTAAACAATAGGTCTGTTGGTACGTGTAATGAAACACCTGAAGCACCTACTAGAATACCACGATCATCAGTAGTCTTTTGTATCTGAATGATCGCTGCTTCTATAGTACCTTCAGCTATAGCTGCTGCTGAAGTAAGGTTTGTTACTGTACCAGTACCTGTTACTGGGTGTGCTGCACTAAACATTGGTACACCATCCCCTTGATTTGTAGCAAAACCATTGTTGAACAAATCAGCACCTTTTTGCTGTTTTGTACTTGCCATAGCTCTTGCTAATCCTTTTGCTCTAAGTTTAGCAAAAGTGTCGTATAGATTATCTTCCATAGCTTCTTCAGTTACTGCAAATGCTAATGCAACAGTTTCATTTGTATACCTTGAAGTATAACTTTCTGATGCATCATCATAAACAATTGCTCCACCTTCGTTTTTAACTGGAGCAGCACCAAAACCTGTGAAGAGTACTTCTTCTTCAAAAGCTCTGTCTGATGATTCTATTTCGTATAATGGTTTAAATTCGTCTTCTATACTGCCATATTCTATTCCAAAAACTGCATTCAGTCCAGGAAGTAGCTCTTTGGCAATACTTGCTCTATTAATAGCCATTTAATTATTCCTTTCCTAATTAAGCTGATGAAACAGTAGTTGTTACATAATTATCCATATGTGAATTAATACGTACTTCGTACCAAGGATATGCGTCTGTTACACCTGCTGATGCTCCAATACCTGTATCCCAAGGTGCTCTACGTATTACTCTCATATGACTTGTTGATTGTACAGGACCAGATGCGTCTAAAACATAGGCACTATTACCTGTTTTAGTTGATCCTGTTGCTAAAATCCAAGGTGCGTTATATACACCAGCTCCTAAACCTGCTGAAGCAGTTACTGTTGCATCTGCTTGTATGAAGTATGTTTGAGCTGGATCAGTTGCTATATGAATTTTAACATCTGTGGCTGTAGTTCCTCCTGTCCAGTATCTACTAAATTCTTGATTTCCTGAAGAGTCTACATAACTAATTCCTTGAAACACTCCTGCTGTTTTAACTGTTACGTTAGCAGGACCTGGAATTATTGTGCCTAATGAATCAATGACTATAGGATCTCCTGTAAACATTGTTGTAGGCAATAATGCAGATGCAACCTTTGGGGAAACATTCAAATCAATAGTAGTAATACCTGTAGAGTTAGAACCAGAGCCATTTTTTCTCGCTAGTACAAGACCACGAGAAGCGTCTACTGATGCCATTTATTTTCTCCTATATTAAGTAATAAGAGGATTAGTCCTGAAAGTTAGGTTGTCTTCCTGTTACTACTTTAGATTTACTATTATTAGAAATAGGCATACGAGAATTATTAGAACCCATAAGTTGTGCGTTAATCGCTTCATTCATGGCTTTACTTTTATCTCTATAATACTTACTTCTAGCTTCGTATTTAGCAGTTGGGATTTTTGCTAATCCTACGTCAGCACGACAGACTACCCCTGCATATCTACCTTCCTCTCTCACGAAAGAGGTTGCACTCATTTCAGGAACTTCAGC
>Ga0209756_1002513_pt1 | contig 15759 bp, 30 predicted proteins | sample ETNvirenome_6_85_FD_184071 | JGI IMG/M metagenome (GOLD analysis project Ga0209756, IMG submission 184071) | Marine viral communities from the Pacific Ocean - ETNP_6_85 (SPAdes) (version 3) | ecosystem: Environmental > Aquatic > Marine > Oceanic | place: Pacific Ocean | collected 2013-06-19
TGTTCATTAGCCCCCATTGTATCCACAGCCTGTCCACATGAAGCCGCATGATGATCGGGGTACGCGCTGGAGGTGATAGCATAGCATCAAAGAAGGAAAAAACTGACCTGGCCGACAGACTACAGGCCATAGCCGAGTCCGACGACTTTCCACCCACACTCTCCCAGGGAGAGCTGAACGGCAAGACCTTCACCCTGACTGGGGTGAGGTTCGTGGAGATCGACGGCATTCAGAAGGCCATCGGAGACATCATCCTCGAGGGCAAGGTGTCCGAGGCATGGCTCACTGGCTCGAAGGTACAGGCGCAGATCGAGAAGGAGCTCATCAACATCCTCCCTGTCGATCTCACCATGACTCGAGGCTCAGGCCAGTACGACCCCTACATCCTGGCTCTCGTCTGATCGAGCGCCCGGCTAGGGACGATCACACATGGGAACACGCAAGCCCCTCGGAGGGGCAAACTCTCCGGGGGGTCACTATCTCTTGAGCGACCAGCCTATCATGGTCGCTGCCACATCAGCAGCCTTGTTCACCGAGGAGTCGGGACTGGGATGAGGAAACAGCTCGGGCCTCATCTCCTTGAGGATCGGCTCGAGCCCCTCCCACACCAGGGAGAGCAGCAGGGTTCCCTCCCAGGAAACACCCCATTCAGCTAGTGCATAGCCCGCGACGACATGAGCGAGGGTGAACCTGTCGATGACGTCCTCGTTCATAGGGCATCCTTCGCGTTCTTGACCGAGTGATAGAGAAACACGCCAGCGAGGATCGCAATAGCACCGACAGTGAACCCTGCGATGACATCGGGCTCCTTGCCCCGGAGCTTGTCACGGATGGCATCGAAGGCCGAGTCCACTCCATCGACTATCGCCCCACCTAGCCCCTTGATGATGGAGAGCGTGGCATTCTCTACCCCCTCGACTATGGTTCCTCCCACTTCTTTGAGAGCAGCCTCGAAAGCCTCTATCTGTTCAGTCTGATCTGGATAGAATTGTTGTATGACCCCGGAGGCCGTGACGTACACGATAACCGCCGTCCCTCCTCGGATGACCAGGGTACGAGTCACCGTCGAACCAGCAGCAGCTACCAGGAAAGCCGGCCAGGGCATCAAGCACCACCGATCCTAGTACCGACCTTCACCACTCGAGTCATGAATCCAACAGCCACAGACGCGACGACCACAGGCACGAATATGATCGCCATGCCCTTCGCCACCCCGACCGTCCAGTACCCGGCGACGTTTGCGATGCTCGTCTGTCCGTGATCTATCCCGTTCCCGTTCCCGTTCCCGTTCTTCTTGACTCCCCCGAGCTCGTACACCTTGTCAATCCCCAGGTGATATATGTCCATCTGTGAGACTCCGTCGGGGAACGCCTGGACATAGACCTCTACGCCGTCCTCGTACACCGTCAGGGTGTATGACGTCCGATCAGCGTTGTTGGCAAATACCGTCCAGGTATAGGTCGAGCCGTTATCGCCCTCGAGCGTTCCCCTGCTCCAGTCCGGCACAGACTACCGCCTCCGCGATTTTTCCGATTTGCTCAATTCTGCCAAACCTCTCATACGTCCCATCCTTAATCGGGTATCTTCTCGGAAATCTGCTCGAAAGGCTCGTTGAATTAGTTTTGATGATTGAATCATCTTTCGTTGTGAAGGATTCTCTTTGAAGTATCTTCTCCATCCTTGAGCTGATATAATCCTTGCACCCCGTTTTTTCTCGGCTGATACCATTCAGAACACCTTACTCAACAGCCACAGGAACGCCACAATCCCGACGAGGCTGTAATCCCCTGCTGATACCCCAGGGTCGCTAGGATCGGCTCCATTGGCATCTCCTGACCCATTGGGGTCATCATCACCGGGCTCGTCTGTCACTCCCGGCTTCTCCGACCCCCCGCCCTCGTCCAGCAGCTCGGCTGCGTCGTTCTGCGACCAGCCGAAGTATGTCATCAGGTATTGGATCGCGTAGTGCCATGAGATCGAGCCCGCCCTGTAAGCAGCGAGCACATCCCCAGGCGTGGGATAGCCGCGACCTTGACCTGGTCGCGGATCGGCTGGCCTGTCTATCATTGACATCACTTCTTCCCCCTAGTGGTCTTGATGACATAATAACCGGGTTTCTTTGGATTTCTAGGGTTCTTTGTTCGTTGTACCCGGTAAGTGTTGATGTTGAACCAATTGATGTTGAATTTTCTGTATGCTGCCGAAGCCTCAAGAGCCTTCTGTCGTGTCTTGTATAACCCCATTTTCATTTCAACCATCAGAACCGCCCCCCTCGCGCATAGTACCTCTTGACCTGGCTGCGCGTAAAAACACGCCCGCTAGGAGAGCGAAAGCGATTCGCGCTGATCCGTCTAAACGGCATCAGCTCGAGCTCCCTTTGAACACGAACCAAAGAACGATAGCAGCGAAAATCCACTCGGCCTCCTTCATACTCATACACCCCCTATAATATCGAATATCGCCTCATGGGAGTACCCAAGCATGGCAAGCACCAGGAGGACTAGGATTTGTGCGTGTCGCTTCGAGAGTACGCCATTCAGGGTCAAGCTGGTTCCCCCTACCTCGACATGAACACGATCCTCGTCAATCTCGATGATTCTCTCGATGTCGTCTGTCATTCATTCACCTCATGACTCATTCGCCACTCTCACCCAATTGTTTGATTTGTAGCAGACCCACTTCTCAGACTCCCATTGATTCAATACTGCTGGTGTTGATGCGAACGTGATGCCTACACCCGCCGTGACTGTCACCGTTTGAGTCGCATTGAGGTTGAGGATGGTGACGCACTCCCCGGTTGTCCCGCTTGAGATTGTGGGGGTCGATGCCCCAGTGTTATAATCCACCGTGATTAGGGTGTTCTTCACATCTGCACCTGTGAGTAAAGAGGTTGCTTCGTTTTTGGGTATGACGTAGGTATTGAACGTCGCTGTACCATCGGTATTCACCCCATCATTAATGACTTGGAGGGTTCCTTCTCCCGCGACGGGGCTCCCACCGATGCCACACTCGTTTTCGTTCGCGTCGATTTTGAACATCGAAGCCACATCGTCGGACTCGACCCTGAAATTACAATCTTGAGAATCCTCGTTGAATATTATCTCCGAAGACCTGATTCTAAACTGCGTTCGGAGTGATCCGGTTCGCATCACCCTAATCGCAAAGTCGCCATCCTCAGTCGCGCTAGTCTCGTCATCAATCTTGACTCTAATTTTCGTATATTCGATAACATCCGGTGGGTCGTCATCATCATTCCCTGTGAATATGATTTCTCCAATGTAATCGTTTGGAGCGGGAGTATCGGAGTTTCGATATAATTCTAGGAGGGGTGCAGCTTGTTCATCGCTGTCCGTACTCTCTAAACGAACCAATGTCCCAAGCCCGGTTCCCTTGACATGAAGTCGTTCTGTCGTGGCCGAAGGTGCGGAAGTCCCGATCCCTAAATTATCCTGACTCGCATCCGCGAATAGGATGTTATCGTTGGCTCCCTTGATGAGTAGATCGACCGCGCTAGAATTAGCATAATTGAATGTAATGTCGTTGCCCTCGAACCTCATTGTCTCGTACAACGTGCCTAACGAGCGAGACTCCCATATCATACGCCCCGTCTCTGAACCGTCCGTAGGGCTGACAATCTGATTCGTCTGCCTTCCATACATATGGGTATTACCGCCGGAGTCCTTGCCCTCCCATCTCAAACGCCCTAGAATGTCGTCTACAGCTGGTGAAGCCGAATTCCTATACCACACGACTTGAGGGCCAACCTCATCATCCGCTTGATTGTCTTCGACTAGGATTCCTATCCCGTTATCCGGTTGTAGAACATGTACTCTTGGAACCGCACCGGAATAACCGGACGTAGGGGCCGTCCCGATCCCTAAATTATCCTGTGAAGCGTCAGTCCTAATGATATTCGTATTAGTGTCGCCGGAAACTCGGAAGTCAACGTCGGCCCTTGCGGAGTTGTTGATTGATACTAGACCGGGATTGTTGGTTAGACCCGTCCTCCCGAATATCATCAATTGGCTGTCATCTGCATTCAGGCTTGCATTACCTGCAACGAAGAACCCTAGCCTACCCGCATCATTCGCGGCATCCTGAATCTTCATTGTCATCATCAGATAATCTACGTCGTTGCTGGAAGAGTCCTGACCCCTCATGTCAATTCTGCCGATGAAATCGTTAGTTGTCCCAGTGACGTTCCTGTGAAGGACTAAATCGGGTGCGCTACTCACGCCTGTGTTAGTGTTCTCAATCACGATTCCGGCGTCAGTTGTTCCACTCCCTGTGATTTTGAATTGTTCTGAACCTGCCGTGTCGTTCCAAGTCAGTTTGGCCGACCCCTCGATGCTGTTAGCCGTAGCCGCTCCGAAGGCAACCTGAGTTGAGGTGATGGATCCGCCTATCGTCCCTGCCGACCCGCTAGTGGTGATCGTCGCCTCTTGCGCCGTAGCTGTGATGTTGAAGTCGCTCGAGTCGAAGTTAAGGGTCGTGCAGGGATAGACCGATACGGAATTATCGCTCTCTTTGGCTTTCAATGGCCTGGTGACTGGTGACGACATCCACCATCCCTCAATTGTCGTTGGCTATCCATATCTCGACAACGGTGACGCCGTCCGGGGAATTGATGAACATACCCTGGTTCTGCGCCAGCCAGCCCACGCCAGGGCTCAGATCGAACCAGTATTGAGTGCCAGCGAACAGGGTGAAGTATTGAACGCCGGTCGTGCTCGATGCATCAGCCCTGTCATACGCGACCCGGATGTCGAACGACACTGGATGGATCGCTAGTTTGCCGGGGGTCGGCATCCCGAAGTCCACTTGATAGACAACGTCCTCAGTCATCGTGAACCGTTGGATACGGCCCATGACTGAATCCACCTCGCCTCATGCTTCTGTTCAGACTTGTGCCGCGCTATCGTCCAGTATGGCCTGTCCCACGTTGGTCGGTGCTGCTTGGGTCTGTCGCTGTGCCGGTACTGCCTTAGCGCCTACCGGGGCGACGATGATCGGTGTGAAGGTGGCTGTACCCGCAGTAGTGGCGGTTAGCTGGAGGTACAGGTCGGAGTCCAGGCTTAGGTCGAAGGTCGGTAGGAACAGGAGCCCGCCCGCAGCCTGAGTCCTCGAGAGCGACAAACCGCCAGTGACGTTGTTCGCGTCTGCATAGACTATGTCCTGGAGGTCGCCGTTGAGCATCCTCCAAGTCCCGAAGTCAAGCGAATAATCGCTTTGGCTGACGATCCTACAAGCTGTCAGGTCAGTATCTGTGACGGCATCGTTCTGAACGTAGATCGCGGCGAGCTTGCCCGGTGTGTTCTGAGGCAATCGAACCACTACCTGCTGCTCCGTGTTCGAGTACGAGACGCTGGTTCCAGCGCCGAGAGTCGTGGAATTCTGCATCGCGTCATTATAGCGAGCCCACACCTCGAATTGAGCACCCGTCGATGCTACCATGCTGGACGTCGCTAGGAGGTAGAATTGCAGGGTGTACTCCAGGCGGCTGACGCCTGACGGGATGTTACGCCCGATAGGGATGCGGAAGTAGGCGTCCTTGAGCGTGGTGCTCATCACCTCGGTCGCACGGCCTGATCCCATGCTGTTCAGCATATATCCGAACGAGGAGATTGTGCCTTGGATCGAGGAGCCGTAGCCAGCGCGGAAGTCGAAGCAATTCTCGCCGTTGAGAATCCAGCGTTGGGACTGGACTGTGTTTCCGAAGTCTGCTGTGACGTCGGCTGCTGTCACCGTTCCCTGGACGCGCACGATTATCTCGTCCACTGGGCCGCCCGGTATGTTGATCCCGTTCGAGTAAGTCGTCGCTGCCGTAGTCGGAAGCGTCGTCACATCGCTGTGAATGAGGGTATAGCGCACGGCCATATCAAGACCTCCGGATTGCCTTCTCCAATTGATCCATTGGGCCGGTCAGGATGGCGAATCCAATCGAGAGGCCGATGGCGAGCCCGGCGTAGTCCAGTAGCCCTGCTCCGGTCAGCTTGGGTAGGGGAAACATCACGCAGCACCCCCGCCGCCGACTCGGCTGTTCACTTTCTCTTGTATGCTTTGTCCGTCGAATACATAGGTCGAGAGCCCATTAGCGATTGCTAATACTCCCAAGACCCCGAAGGCGACGGAAAAGCCCCCGATCACGTTGCTCATGAAAGCCATGTGGCCGTTGCGAGGGGGGTATCGCTCTTATATCGTCCCGTATGGATGCAAAGCCCTAAATGCCGCCCTATCGTGCCTTTGCCATGCCTCGCACCCCGGCCCCGATCTGCTCGGACTGTGGGGCGACCATGATACGCCAGGAGGCTAGGATCAGGCCGGACGGCCTCAAGCCGGGCTCGAGGACGGCTAACGGTCAGAACGCCTCGCGCCTGTCGCGCACCCGCGTAGGCTGGTTGTGCATAGCCCCAGGGTGCAATCACACGATCCGCACTTACTTCATGCCGCCGATCACGCCGCCTTAGCCTTCGCCTTCTTCTTCGGCTTCTTGATCTCGAGGGGAGGAAACATTGAGCTGGTTCCTCTCGTCACCCTGTACCACAGGTACGAGTACGGGTTCTCCTGGAGCGTTGCCTGGTGAGTCTCGAGATCGAGCCCGTACCGCTTGGCGGCATCGCCCCACTGAAACTTAGGAGCCGACCCGAACACCAGGATGTTCTCTATGCTGCCCTCCATCACCTTGTTGAATACGAAGTGATGAGCCACCATGACCGCCCTGATCCCCTTCGAGCGCCCGGTGAGCACCAGGCGCTTCATCGAATCCGAGGGCTCGCGCCTGGGCGTGATGAAGGTCGTCGCGTCGTCTATGACGTACACAGCGTTGAATTTCGACCCGTTAGTCCCTCGCAGCTCGAACAGGAGGTCGGAGCAGTAGTCGTTCTCCCACTCCGCGCTCGCGGGATCGGGATACACCACAGCCGCCCGGTTCTTCCGCAGGTGCTTCTCGAGGTCGTCAGTGCCGACGATCTCGACATCCTTCAGCTCCATCTCGTTCTTGGGGCAGAAATAGACGAGCCTGAACATCGGGTCTTTGTTCTGCTTTAGGTACTCCTCGAGGGTGTGCTTGACGAAGTAGGACTTGCCCGCCCCTGGGCGACCCGCTATCTGTGAGGTCAGGAGCTTCTGATCGGGCTCGTACAGGTCACTCAGCATCGAGGTCATCGGGCTCGACCTCCTCGGCCTCGGGCTCGGGCCTGGGCTTGGGTTTAGAGAAGGTGGGGCGACGACGCACTACCTCTTTCGTGACCTTGACCGCTTTCTTGGTCTTGACCGCTTTCTTGGTCTTGACCGCTTTCTTGGGCTTCGACTCGTCCTTGACCTCTTCCAGTCCCAGGAGGGTGCGAACAATATCCACCATCAAATATCGCCCGCCCAACGATCTGACGGTTCGGGCGTTATGAAACCATATTCCTTCGGATTATCCACCACATCAGAAATTATCTTGTATGCCATGTCGTACAAATCCTGTTGTGGTATCTTCTCCAAATCATCACGACCTCTCGGTAATTCGTCACCGAAGGTGTTGTTATCATACTCGTACCCCTTCAAGGCGAGCCATGCGTGCCATAACGTATCGTAATACACCGGCACTACGTTGTCGGCTACCTCAGAAATGTAGTCATCAGCGTCATCAGCCATTTTTACTGAGCCCCAATTATCCATATCATCGGAAACATCCATACCGTCCGATATCGCCTCTAGGATAAACCGTGATCCCGCACCTTGAGGAATAAACTGAGGCATAGCACACCCCGCCGCTTGCTTGGCTCTAGCACACAAACTGATAAGACGCATTCTGGAGGCATGGTCTAATTCGTTAGCTTCTTCCGCCGTATAATCGTACTTAATTGCCATCTTTCTGAACCTCCCTGATCTCCGCCGCCGCGACCTCGTACTCCGTGCGGAGCCGTCGCGCCTTGAAACGCTTTCCCACGAAGGGAACGAGCTCGATGAAGCGACCTACGGCCCCTCCGACCCTCCCGGTGAACGGGCTTCGCTTGGCCTCGGCGTTGATCCTCATGACCGGGGAGCCGAACCAGTACCCGTTGGCGATGACCGCCACCTGGTTCGGACCCAGGGCGGAGGCCAGGAATATCCCGTTGTGCTCGAGGGCGTCCTGGGTAATCCCTCCGATCCACTCGTAGTCCTCCTCCGTGTGGGTCACAGCCTCGGCCTTCGGGTCGTCCATCACCCCGCGCTTGTACCTGGTGAGCAATAGATCAGCCCCCTTGTACCCGACCTTGAGCAGCGCGACGTTGGTTCCCTTCTGAGCCTCGAGCTCCTTCTTGGTCATCTTACCGCGCTTGGCCGGGGCTAGGCGCTTCAGCGTGGTCGGGATCACCTCGCTGGTCTGATCGTCGTCGCCCCAGTCGAAGTCCGTCCAGTCGCCCTCGTCCTCGTCAGGTATCTGCTCCGCCCCAGGCGAAGGGGGTACGGGCTCCTCCTCCGGCGGATCGGCAGCCTGTGGGCTCTCGGAGCCCTGCTCCTCCTCGAGCCGCTTGGAGGCCTTGTACGCGCCCCCGCGAGTCTTGAACATCCGTCCGTCGGTCGATTCCCAGGCGTCGTTGCCGTCGGCGTCTGTGGTCTTGGTCGTGTATTCGCCCATCACTCCTCCTCCTTCTTTATGTCAGCGAGCATCTTGGTTTCCCTGTCCGACCAGGGGATATGCTCGTATCCGGCCATGACCGGTACTGGGACAGGGACGTCGGAGTCCATCGGCCCCTGCCCCAGTGGTGGGAACAGCATATCACAAGCCGCCCCTCTCTCGATCTCGAATTGCTTCTCGAGCATCTCCAGGGCCACGCCGAAGGCGAGCTCCATGCGCCAGTGCGCTTCAACGATCTCGGTCGAGGTCTTGTAGGTCATGCGCTCGCCTCCTCGAGAGTGCCGCATGACCAGCACCAAACCTTGAGAACCCTGAGAGCGTCATTGGGGGCTAGTGAGAAGCTGACCAGGTGATCCTCGGGGTCGCCCCTGATGTTGGGGCATTTACGACCCCACCACTTCTTTCGCAGGGGGTCGGCCTCGATCCACTCCCGAGCCATCAGTGTGCCTGGAGCACCCGGAAATCGAACCCATGTCCTCAATTTGCACACACCCCCGAACACTCATGGAGGAGGGAGGAGTTATTCTCCCCCGACAGATCGACGTCGCGGAGAGGGACGCCGCTTCGATGAAGGAACGTGGATGCATCGGGAAGGACTTCACGGACGGCCTCGTCAAACTCTATGGCCGAATCCCACTCCTCGGGAACGAGTTTGATCTGCTCCCACTCGTTGTTCGAGCGATAGGGACAACCGATGCAAGCTGACCGTACTGGCGCGTATCCCCTCTCGCTTAGGTATTCTACACAATCATCCCTGCTCATCGCTAGGTCAAGGAGGGGAAACACATTGACCTTCCACTTCTTGCGGGAGTCCTGGGCGACCCGGTTCATCTCGTCGGTGGATATACCGAGCGATACCTCGAGCATGACGTCCTTCGGCCACCACTGACGAGGGGCCAGTCCCATGATCTCCCGTCGGATGTATTTCTCGATTGGCTCGATCTTGTATTCCCTGGTGCATTGGCGACGAAGCAGGTTCATCCTACCGTTCTCACCCCTGAACCAAAGGGGCATCGAAGCAAACCGAGTCTGCCCATCACCCCTCCAGGTCGGAGCGAACGATCTGACATCACCTGCGCTGACGACGGTTATACCCATCATGCCTCTCAGATCCTCGAGGTGGTCATAGACGGCCTGGGGTTCCCACCCGGTATCCGCGAATATGATGTGGTCGAAGGGATCGACGGTTCGCTCATGGTGCATGAGCGCGAGGGTCGTGGACTGAACCCCGGCCCCCAGGGATAGCACTCGGAGAGTCCTCATTCCTCGTCCTCCTGAGACACCGGCACTATCACGAATTCCGTAATCCAGGGCGGCGCGTTAGGAGCTCGTATTGTTAGATCGTCGTCATCGTCCAAGTCCTTGATTGCCTCTCTCAATTCTTTCACTTTCAGTTTGTCACCCCCGCAGCGTCGTTGATTAGGTGATAGCCCTTAGATGCTAGGAAACTCGACACGACTGGATGCCCGAGCACCTGGGACTTCGCGTGAGCCAGCGACTCGAGCTCGGTCGAGTCGAGTGATCGGGCGGCGTTGTAATTGACGACGTACAGCCCGACGGCGAATATGAGCGTGCCAGCCTCGTCAGCAGGGCGGAAGCCCAGGGCGAACATGCGTCGCATGAGGCTGTCGATGGGGTCGCACGACGAGGACAGCGCCGCGTCGATGTGGCCCAGGACTTGCTCGTCTGCGAGGACTGACACGTTGGATGCAAGGAAACGTCGTCTAAGAAGGTTTCCAAAAGCGATGCGACCTCTTGGTCGTGATTATCTCGGTTCCGGGCTCGAGGTTTCGCCTCAAGCCCTCGTACAGCGACACGACGGATCGGTGAACCTGCGGCTTGGTGAGGTCGCCAGCATTGGGCATCCAGTTTCCCTGATCGTCCTTGACCCTCACGCCCTTGTGACGGACAATCAACCGGTGTCCGTCCTCGTCATAGTGAACCCACGCTTTGGGCTCCCAGTACCGAGCCTGTGGGACTGGTTCGGGAGTCTCGAGCTTCCACATCCCCAGGTCGTCGCCTATGGGGATCGCTGCCTCGAAGCGAGCAGCCGCGCTCGCCTTCATGTGGACTGAGTCGGTGTCGCAATACAGCGCATCCTCCCCGGCTACGATCAGCGCCCTGGCGAGCCGTTCGCGCCCGTAGGAGAGGATGAACGAGGAGAACCCGAACCACTGGGAGGAGGGAGCCTTCCGCATCTGCCCCCAGTCCAGGAGGTACGGCCAGTCCATCGACCCGCCATCATAGAAGCGCAGCTCGTACCTCTCATCGAAGTCATCTCGCTGTTGGGCCTCGAGGATAGCCGCATCGCCCTCGACCCTGCCGGGACGCTCACGGATACCAAATCTCCCGAACAGACTGTTGAGAAGGAGCTTGCACAATCCATGCGCGGGATCGCCAGCCGCCCTCATCTCCAGGCGCAGGTCGTACAGCCTCCTGACGTACTCCCTGAACGGGTTGATAGCCCTCGCGCTGATGATGTCCCGAACCTCCTCGACAACCCATCCGACCTCGAGGGCCAGGCGCAACTCGGGCTCGCACAGCCAGCCATCAAAGGTATCGCGCGTCCAGTCCTTGCGCCCCTTCGCATCGGTGTTTGGTAGGAAAGGAGGTACGCCCTCGGGAGCGAACATCCTGACGTCAGCAGCGCAGACTCGGTCGGATCGGTCGATCTCGTTTCGCAGGGCGGGAAACGTAGGCCCGACATGACCGACGCTGCGTATGTCGGGGAACATCTCGTCATGCATCACCGAGGGATACAGGGAGTTAGCGTCGTAGGACACCACATCGTAGCACAGCTCGCCCGGATTACCGAACACCTGGACGCGCCCCCCATGCTGGCACTCCCGGTAGTGCTCGTTGAAGCCCTGCCGACAGGATGCCATCGGCCGATCCCTACCCCTGGCATCACGCCAGTACCAATGATCGGGCCAGTCGTGAACGCTCCATATCCTATATGCCATGCTCGCTGTCGTCAGGGGGAGCTGGATGGCTCCGACCGGCTGATCGACCAGGGCGGCATAGAGGAGGTGGAGCCGCCGGATCGCGGCAGCGAGAATCCTGACGTCCATGAGGCAGTATTCGATGGCCTCGGGAGTGATCTCGGTCACTGTGCCGTCGATATACTCCTGGGGCGTTATCCCCTTCTCCATGCTGACGCTACGCGCCACCTGCGCGAGTCTCAGGGGGAGGAGGTGCTTCGTGTCCCGGTACTTGACCCCGGATACCTCGTACTCGAACACCCGAGTCCCGGCTGCTATCTTCTCCGCCTGGTACAGCTCCCGCTTCGAGAAGATAGAATGACAATCGAAGCGGTTTCCATTGTGCGCGTAGGCTATCGCCGGAGCGTGAGATTCGAGGAAACTTCGGAGATCGGGGAGACTCTCGAAGGTGTGCTCCTCGCCTGTTTCCACCAGTGTCACGCATCCGAAAACGGGATCGGTCGCATTGAGCCCTCGCGTTTCCACATCCCAGGCGAGCAGGGTTTCCCCGGTTGCCGTCTGAGGTTTTCCGCCTATGATTCGATGGCGCTTCATGCCAGTCGTCCTCCTGTCCTGGTCATCTGTCCGTAGGCTCGGTTCGCGTATGCTATCATGGCGTGGCGTTTCCCCTTCGGGAACGCTCGCTGATAGGTCTTTGATTGAAACTCCTGACGCTCTTTACCCTCATAGGGTACTTTTGTTGAATGAATCTGAATGCTGAATGGCTCGGTGTGAACCGGGATGGCGACCGGCTGGCCCCATTCCTTCTCGAGTTTGGTAGCCAGCGCCGCAGCGCCCTTGTCGGTGAACGCGATCCCGGCCACTGGGCGAGCCTCCTCGTTGAAGCCCTCCGCCGACTGGTATCGCATCAGAACGTGACGAACCATCTGATTGAAGTCCTCGAACAGACTCCTGATCGACTGGCTCTTGACCTCCCCGCGAGATCGGCCTAGCACCTGTGCATCGACATTGAGCCATTGTTCCCAGGATGTCAGGGTTCCCTCAGTCTCGGTGACGTACATGACATAGCCCTTGATGAGATAGGGGGAGTCGAGCTCCCAGGGAGGGACGCGCCCCTTCCATACGTCCACGAGGGGAGAGGTTGAGTACGGCTTGAAGTAGTCGCTGACGTTCGCCTTCTCGCCTGGGCCGAGGGAGGATGTGAGCATCCTCCGCATCACGCGCAGCTTCGATTCGTCGCTGCCTCGGTAGTCGAACCTCTCGGCGATCCTCAGCTTCTCACGCCGCGTGGACGCCCGCCAAATCTCAGCGAGCCTGTCCTGAGCACGGCGCTCCTGTTCAGCCGTGTATGCCATGCTGTATTCCTCGGATCACTGCCTCCGCCACAGGGGGCGGAACGGCGTTGCCAACCATAGTCCATCGGCTTTTCATTGTTCGCGCCGCCGACAGGTCATAGAAGGGGTCGAAGCCCTGGAGGGTCATTGTCTCGGGCAGCGTCAGGGAGCGAATCTTCTGAGGCTTCTCGAGGTCGTGGTCGAACATCCTCGGGCCGACCTGGTTCCCCGAGCCGCACACCGTCTTGGATGGCAGGTCGAGCGTCGTGTCGGCGCTCCGCTTGGCGTTGGAGCCAAGAGCCTCGAGCTTGACGGTTCGGAGGCTCGGCGTGTTGTTGTGAATGGTGAGCGATGGTTCGGTGATCTCCTTCTCGGCAGAACAAACGCGCCGCCCCTGGGAAGAACCGCCGCCAGTGGTGTTTAGCATGATGGTTCCCAGTTTGGGGGTCGCCCCCGTTATCGTGTGCATTGGCTCGTCAATCTCCCTCCAAATGGGATCAAGATACCGGGGCTCCTTACGCCCGGAAATCCTCATCCACCCGACCTTTCGCTGAATGGGTATGATGAGCCTTACCTGACCGTTCGACCGACTGGTGACAGTCCTATGCGGCTCATTGATGGTGCGAGGCTTGATGTTGGGGTTGATGTTCTCCTTCAGCTCCCCCTCCAAATGAGGCAGCGCCTCAATGACGCTGACCCATTCATCCTTCGTATGGGACGGATCGGCAATCCATCCCTCGCCCGCGTAGCATCGGCGTCGAGTCTGAGGGACGCCGAAGTCGGCGCTGTTGAGCACGACGCTCGGGGTTCCCTCGGGGAGCCGCTTTCGCACTGGCACGACGTTCTCCATGCTCCAGGAGTCGGGCTCACACCTCTTGACGAGGTCGAGATACCACAGGACGAGGGGCATCCCCTCGGCGGCGTCCCGTTGCGATGCGTTGGAGAGCGCCTGGCAGGGAGGGGAGCCGTGAATGTGGATGTGATAGCCACGCCCCCTCCACTCGTCCACCAGCGCCTTGAATCTGCGCCACTGATCGGGATGGCCGAGCTCTATGCACTCGACTGGGACTTTGGGATGATTGGCGAGGTGGACGCGGCACGCCTCGTCAATCCTGTATCCCTTCATGACCCAGTAGTCCACAGCGAGGATACAGCGAGCGCCAGCGTTGATCCCGCCGACGGTGAAGCCGCCCATGCCGCAGAACAGGTCGATGAATGCGACTGGCTTCATCTCACTCGCTCCTGAACACGCATAGCATCGAGGGGAACGGTGCGGGATTGCCGGGAACGCCATTGAGACAAAACTTGAGCCGCCCCTTGAAGAAGCGCAGCTCGGCGTTCCCGTATATGTGATCATGAAAGTAGCGGGTGCAGGTACGAGGAGGTATCAGCAGTATGACAGTGCAGCCACGCCGCCACTCCTGGGCGCACTTGGCGACCCAATCGACCATTCGGCTGTATGGGGGATTGACGAAGCAAGCCCGGTCAGTCGGCCAGTCGATAGCGAGGCCGTCAGTGAGCCCGTCCCAGTCTGCGGGGCATGGATCGAACATCTCGCCAAACTCGACCTCGAGGTCGGCTATGACCTCGGGGGGAGTCTGCCAGGCATCATAACCTGACGCCTCGTAGTTTCCGCCCCGGTACAGGCGCTCCTGGGTCATTCAGAACCACTCCTGACGTAGCGCACGAATAGGATGGGATGGTTGATGCCCGGTCGCCATGAGACATGAATGCTGTCAGGACGACAGCCCTTCCAGCCGTACAGCCAGGGGCAGATGACGTATGCTACCGGGGCGACCCGAAGCATCTCCCTGATGGCTGGCTTGAGGTTCCACCTCCACGACTCGACCCAAGGGAAATCCGCGAAGGCCGCCGCGAAGGAGTCATCCTCGAAGGGCAGCCCCTTCAACAAGTCGGCCACGACGTCGGGCTTGACCTCCGCCCGGATGTCCACGTTCATGTCTGCGAAGTGATCGGTGTTGCAGCAGACATGGATGAGGGGGCGCTCGGGTATGGTGTGCTCTATCTTACCACCTGCTACGCTCGCGGTATCCGCGACGAGCCACTTAGTCATGGGAGCACCCGGTACAGTGGGACGTCCAGGATGTCGGCTATGCGCTGGCACAGCGTCGTGACGGATTGCTCCAGGGCGGCGACGCGCTCGCTTGGGTCGGCCTCGTTGTCGAGCATCCGAGCTGTGGCCTCGAGATTGGCGATCCTCTCCTCGTAGGCCGTGATAGTCTCGGCTTGCCCTGCGATGAGAGCCATGAGAGTCTTGACGTCGGCTTGCCTGGTGGCTGTCTCGCGCTTGAGATCGGCGCGTGTGACTTCGTCGCTCATGGGCTCGCCTCCTTGTCAATCCTCTCAATGAGGCCAGTGCGAGTGTTAGAGATAGTACCAGCCGACCATCCCTGACTATCATCCCACCGTGCGGTTGCCCACGCAGAAACCCACATGGGCGACCTCCAAGGGTGATACCAGCCGTGACTCTCCAGTTTGTGAAGACGCCCTTTGGCGTCCGTGTAGTGCCATATCATCGAGTGCGCTCCTCTCCTGATCTTGACGAGTTTGCCGTTCATGCGCTCGCCTCCTCGTCATTCCAGGGGGCGTCAGCCAAGTCATCAAGGTGAACCACTCTAACGAGGTTGCCATCAACGTACAGATAGAACCAGTGATCGTTGGTTGAGTGCTTCTCCAATGTCACCTTCATGCTATCACCCACAGCTCGAGCGTCCAGCCCTCGTCATCGTTCGTTATTACTGCTCCTAATATGTCGCCGTGCGCGTCCATGCCCCTACGAAGTAGGGGGAGCATATCAAGGTATGGATACAAGGTATCCTCCGGGGGCTCAGAACCGGGTTCGGGGATCGGGGAG
>Ga0209756_1002515_pt1 | contig 15754 bp, 29 predicted proteins | sample ETNvirenome_6_85_FD_184071 | JGI IMG/M metagenome (GOLD analysis project Ga0209756, IMG submission 184071) | Marine viral communities from the Pacific Ocean - ETNP_6_85 (SPAdes) (version 3) | ecosystem: Environmental > Aquatic > Marine > Oceanic | place: Pacific Ocean | collected 2013-06-19
CAAACGAACAGCGGCCAGCTAGAAAGTGCGACGCACATATTAAAACGATGAAAGATTTAGCATCCGTGAGTTTTTTTCTGCACCCTCGACTTCACGAGGATCTTAAAATAAGAATGCATTACGATGGATTTAAAACCCAGAGCGAGTTTTTTAGGGCATGTGTAATATCTTATTTGGAAAAGAACTCGCAGTTTATGGAGTTTTTAGATTACTATAAACAAAATGAAAAGATCCAATCGAAGGCGAATATAAAAAAATCAAGGAGACTCCGCCAGAATGGCGAAGATTTAATGAAGAAACTGGGGATTACACAGGAAGATGTTGAGAATATATTTGATCTAATAGAAGAGGAGATACCAGAGTTATGAGAGAATGTGCCAAACGTTGTATGTTAAGAGAGAAGAGCTGTTCCGAGAGCGAGTGTAGGATGTGGATTGATTTCCCCGAAGATAAGAACTGCACCCTGATTGGCGTCCATCAGCATGGGCCCATGACGCTTAAACAGATAGCAGAGCGCCACCATATCAGTATAGTACGTGCTAAACAGATAGTTGACGAGACAGTGGCCAAAATAAAAAGCGTCGTTATGTTCGATAGATACTAATTAAATGTAGCAACGCACGCGCCCTCACTAGGAGATATTACAATGAGCAAGAAAGAGCAGCTGCTTACCGAGACTCAAGTCCGTCAGTTTATGAAGTTGGCCAACCTACAACCGCTTACACCCGGCTTTGTTAGCGGACTATCGGAAGCCCACCCCGACCTGGAGGCCCCGGCCGCCGAGGACGATGATGACGTCAATGAACAGATCGAAGACGACGAGGACGAAGTGAGGGAATCTCACGGCCGCGGACGCGGCGAGACCGATGCTGGTCACGGTTCCCCCGATGCTCGGGACGACAAGGCTGGCGCGCGCTTGCGTGAAGAAGACGAATACGATGAGTTTGAAGAAGAGAATGCTGAAGATGACCTAGAGCATGCAGAAGATTTAGAGGTAGATGCAGCCGAAGACTTGGGCGATGTAGGACTAGAGTCCGAGGGCGGCGGAAGAGAGGTGAGTGTAGATGACTTCCTCGCGGCGCTCGAAGTAGCGCTAGAGAGCGTGCTGGGTGATGAAGTAGAGGTTGATCAAGAAGAAGATGTAGAAGAAGAGGAGGTCGTTGATCTAGAGGGCGGTGACGAGATGGAGATGGAAATGGGTGCTGTCGAAGAAGACCCTGCCCTCCAAGAAATGATTTCAACTATTACAAAGCGTGTTGCTAAGCGGCTTGTAAAGGAAGCTCTCCAGAAGAAGAAATAAAGTTGAAATATAGAGCACCTTGTGCTATAATAAAACCGCGACCAAGTGTCGCGGTTTTTTTTTGGAGGGTGTGTGGAAATAACTGATCTACAGTTAGTAGCGCTGGTAGTGGCATTTTTTATAGGGGTCTTTGGTTGTCGATTTGCCACACATTTTTTTGAAGTTTGTCATGCGGCTATCTTGGTAGAAAAAACAGTGTACCACTGTCTTTTAATGTGTGCCAAAGTCCATGAAGATTTGGTTTTCCTTCGAGAGATTAAACTTAAGCATCTTAAAGAAGGAGAGTTTACTGCCTCCCAGGTTCGAGAGTTCCAGGAAGTGGACGGCCAGATTCTAACGAACTGGAAAGAATCAATTATCCAAAGCATGCTAATTAGTGCACCCCCCTCTTTTGGGTTTACACTAAAGTTTACTAACTGGAGAGAGGCGATGGAGCAGCTGCGCGAGATGCGAAAGGAATCTTAATATGAGCGACATAGAATTCGAGGCTGAAGAGGAAGTCGACCCCCGCGTGTTGGGCCTCTATGGCGACATTAATGAGGAAAACAGTCAAGAGTTTATCGCGGCACTCCTCCACTATTATCATCTGCCGGACGAAGAACCTGATGAAAATGGCTTGATCCCCATACATCCCATTGATTTTTATATTTCAACTGGTGGCGGACTTGTAGCAGAAATGTTTGCCATTTATGACATCATGAGAATGACGCGTGACAAGTGCCCCATCCACACCTGCGGCATTGGGAAGGTAATGTCTGCAGGGGTGTTGCTGCTGGCATCAGGGACCAAGGGAGAGCGCAGGATCGGCAAGCACTGTCGCATCATGCTGCACCGCGTCTTGACGGGCGACAGCGGCAGCCTGCATAACATTCAGGCCACCTATAAAGAAGCAGAGATCATGGAAGAGATGATGTTTAAAGCACTCGCGCGAGAGACTAATCTTACGGTGCCGCGTCTTAAGAAAATTGTTTCTAAAAATCTCGATGCATTTTTCAGTGCTGAAGAGGCGGTCGAAATGGGCATTGCCGACATCATAGTCTAATTATATCAGGAGTTTATATTATGTCATTTGATTTTGATCAGATAGTGGAGAACCACTTTAAAGAGAGGCGAGATATCTTCGGTTTCGAGAGCATTGCTCAGCTTATCGAAGAGGTCTTAGATCAACGCGCAGATCTGATCGAGGTGCTCACCGAAGCAGAAGGCAAACCCAGTATTGACATGGGAGTGTGGGATGGTATTGTAGACATTCCTATCTCGGAGATTCCCTGGGCCACCGTGTCTACGGAAGAAGGGGGGGCTGATGTGCCCTCTCGCCAACGCGCCCAGTTGGAACAATTCTTAGCGCGCATCGAGGGCAACGATCTAGCACAAAAGATACAGAAGCTTACGGACTTTTACAACGCTGATGCGGCTAGTCTCGAAAGTCTTCCCGAATTTGGAGGCCCGAAGGGGACTCGCGTCGCGAACGCGATTGCTTACCTTACATTTTATAAAACTCTAACAAAGATTATCGCACACTTCAATGCTTCGTCGGCAGGCTTTTCTTTTGAGGCTTTTCTAGGGGTGCTCTTGGGGGGAACCCAGATTGCGGCTAGTGGCGCCAAAACAATTGCGGACCTTACCACCGCCGATGGAACGCCGGTCAGCCTGAAGCTCTATAACGAAGCTACACTCAAGGTGGGAGGAAGTTATCATCAATTGGTGAACGATCTTATAGGTGAGAAGCAGCTGATGCAATATGTGGTCGCGACCAAAACCCTAGAGGGAGAAGGAGAAGAACTTAAAGGCCACCTCGACTTTTATCGATTCAACTTCACACTACAGAATGTAGCGAGCGTCCTATCGTCCGTGGGGCGCCAGAATCCGCTCTTAATTCAACTCCCCGAGGCATTCATTGCTAATCCGGAAGGGTTTAACGTTGAGTTGCCTGAGCCGCCCACCTTAGAGGAACTAGTAGAACTGTTTAACGCCGGCTTTGAAGAAGCGGCAGGCGAATATCTGGATCCCGACGTCGCCGCGGCCCTAAGCAAAGAAATAAATTTTCCCAACAATGTCGATATTCTAGGAACGTCGAAGGGACGCACGCCCGGCGCCGATCGGATCAGTCTAAATGGCGCAGCGTTTGCGGCCATTCTTGAAAAAGTTGGTATCGTTCGAGAAAACTTTCCCACCAAAGCCGCGTACGAGACGGCGAAGCGCAATGCCAAGCTGGCCACAAAAGCAGCTGACTTGCGCGTGGGAGAAGCCTATATGCGCGCCCGTACTGCGCGCGCTGACCTCATACAGCAATCCGCAACTGGTGCGAAGGGAACGGAACAGGAAGGCACAGGCTTTGCCGATGCGGCTACCTCTGTTAAGTTCTATAATGAGACACTGAACGGGCGCCCCGAATTGCAAAAGCGGGCCTTATTAATCTCGCGCGGCTATATTTATACCGATCAATTTGAAATGGACCGCGGCGAAGTTACTGAAAAGCTAAACGAAATGGGTATTCCGGGTCTTTTTCCGGAGGGCCAAAGCCAAGTGAACATAGGGCGCCTTGAAATCGGCTATGAGCCGATTGCCAAGATGGTTGGGGAGCTGAAGAATATTATGGATGCGTCCATCTTTGCTATTTTTCGCGATCTAAAGGTACTTACGACCAACTTGCAAGCCTTCTTTGCGAATGGGCTACAAGAAACTCAGGAGCAGCCCTATGCTTCAGAAGCACAAGCTGCAGCTGCAAGTATTGATAAGGGCGTCGAAGAAACTGCCCAAGAGTTCAGCGTCGAAGAAAAATAGTTTGACAATTGATAAAACTGTGTTATAATAATCATACAACCTGGAGGATGAATGGCAACGTGTAAGTTTGAGGACCGACGTGTTCTTAATGAGAAGCTTTTGAATGGTGTTAACAAGCTGGCAGATAATGTAGCAACCACACTAGGACCCAAGGGGAGGAATGTGATCCTCCAAGAGAAAAATAAAGACCCTTTCATCACCAAGGATGGAGTGACTGTTTCGGTTTTTGTTCACTTAGATGATGTATTCGAGAACGCTGCAGCACAGATTCTTAAGCAAGCCGCGTCCGAGACCAACACGGGCGCAGGCGACGGAACTACGACTGCTACTGTGCTCGCGAGAGAAATCTTTAGCCAGGCACAAAAGTATCTTACAGCCGGCGCATCTCCCATCGAACTTAAGCGCGGCATCGATAAAGCGGTCGAAGTGGTGGTGGAAAGGCTACAAGAGATGGCGACTCCTGTCGTTAGTCTGGAAGATATTGAAAACATCGCCACCATTTCAGCCAACAACGACGTAGTGATTGGGAAGCTCGTGGCTACCGCCATTGATAAGGCAGGCGCAGACGGCGCTATAACGGTCGAAGAAGCTCGCTCTATGGAGACGACCCTTGACGTGATAGAGGGCTTTAGGTTGCCCGCCGGCTACGTTGCATCGGCCTTTGTGACCGACGAACGCCGCGGCGCCGTCAAGTATGATAGTCCACTGGTACTGGTGACGGACGAGAGGATAGAAAATGTAGAGCAGATACTTCCTGCTTTGGAGATTGTCTCTCGCGACGGGCGCCCGCTGGTAATTGTAGCAGAGGAAATCGAAGGGCAAGCTCTAGCTGCATTGATTATGAACACCGTGAGGGGAACGATGAAGATTGCCGCAGTAAAAGCCCCCCTCTATGGAGAGGCGCGCAAGCAAATGTTGAGCGATGTGGCGTTGACCACAGGAGCCACTTTCCTTAGCCGGGATTCCACCACGCGGTTGAAGAATATGAAGCTGACTGATTTCGGACACTGTAAATCGGTTGACATTAGCAAGATCCTTACTACCATTGTGGGAGGGGCCGGCAACTTTGAAGAGCTGGATAAGCGCATTGAACTGCTGAAAAACGAGCTTGCCCAGGTGGACGACCTGCACGAATGCGAGCGCATTCAGCAACGCATTACAAAGTTGGCAGCAGGCGTAGCGGTCATTCGCGTGGGTGCGCCCACCGAAGTAGAAATGACAGAGAAGAAACATCGGGTGGAGGATGCGCTGGAGGCCGTCAAAGCTGCCCATGAAGAGGGAACGCTGCCAGGCGGGGGGGTAGCGCTCCTGCGTGCCACCACCGATTTGGAGGTAGAAACGTCTCACGAGGACCAGCAGCTAGGAGTAGAGATAGTTCGGAAGGCCCTGACGGCCCCCCTTCGCCAGATGGCCACGAATGCCGGCGAGAGCCCCGATTTGGTAGAGGCGCAAATACGAAATGCTCAAGAAAATTTCGGCCTCAATTTTAGGGATTTTTCAGTGGTGAACATGTACGATGCTGGAATTATTGATCCTTTGAAGGTGACAAGAACGGCGCTTCAAAATGCGGCATCCGCCGCCGGTACGTTAATCACAACTAGCCACGCCATTATAGAAATATGATACTACTTAGGACAGCGAAAATAAACTTGGAGGCCAAAAGAGATGCCAGAGTTGGAGAACGAAGGCCAGATTGTTTTGGCGCTACAAGATCTTGCGACCAGGATCGAAACCCTGATAGACAAACAGGAAGAGCTAGCAGAGAATATCAACAAAATCAAAGAAGCGGTATACAACCCCGACGAAGGTCTTTACGCGAGGCTGAACAGACTAGATGCGCGCATCCTCGGCCTAGAATCATGGAAAAACAACAATACAAAAATCCTGTGGATTGTAATAACGGTCGGACTAGGGCTCGTAGTCACAACCGCATGGAAAGCTATTTTATAAACGAAAGGATAAGAAATGAGAGTCAAACTGACTTATACTGCTGCCGTTGAAGATGTGCTGGCGGAAGCGGCTAATTTATTAGCGAACCTTGGAGGCAAACTAAATCATTGCGGGGAGTTATTTAATGGTACCATTGAAAACTTGCGGAGTGAAGCTTTTAACTCTGCAGAGATGAACTCCGATCTGGATCTCTTAAGGAAGCAACTCGGCGAGTTGGACATCCGCTTGATGGAGGTAGTCCAGATAGTTGATGGCTATGAACAGTATGAAAGGGAACAGCGCTTCCCGCCGCGGCCCATCCCTGGAGAGAGCATGCCCGGCTCCTCCTCCGAAGAGGAATCACCGGAAAGCGCCGTCGCCGGCGCCCCAAAGGTTGAAGTCGACGAGGCGTCCGATGATTATTAAACTGGTGGAAGTTAAAAAGGTCCACGATTTTGATGCCCGGGCTCCGCGAGCCACCCCCCATTATGAGCTTGAGGAAATGTGGATTAATCCAAGTTCGATCCTCCAGATTAAAGCCGATATGGCGATGAAAAATAATCTCACCAGGGGGTATCTTCCGGAAGGCCTAGACACGGCGCAAGATTTCTCGCGTATTCATTTCGGGACTGGAAACAATGTTAATAGCGTCACAGTGGTGGGGGCCCCAGACGCCCTCGCCCAGAGACTGCACGAAGACAATCGACAGCTACTGAAAGGATAAAGATGTTACGGACCGACGAGGACATCCCCTATATAGAAAAGCCCTGGGGCTATGAAAGAATATGGGCCGAAACAGACCACTATGTGGCTAAATACTTTTATATTCGCCCGGGCCAAAAACTTTCTAGAAAATATTATGAATCGAAAGACCACACGTTATATGTGCTGACGGGTCCCTTAATTCTAGAGCTCGGTCCGGATGACGATGATGGTGACGTGCTAAAGTTGGGAGTTTTAGATGGCGAATCATATCATATCATTCCCGGTTCCGTATATCGTATTGGTGCCCCAAGCGAGGCTTGCGCAGAAGTTATCGAAGTTGCTACGCCATTGGCCGCAGGGGTTATAAGGCTAGAGGATGATTATGGCCGTATTCCTGAGATTTCTGCTTGACACATCTCATTCAGTGATTATATTATAAGATGAAGGAGGGATAATATATGTATCCTATGATTAGACGGTCGAATGTTCCGACCACGCGAAACTTGCTTGACAGCATCTTTGAGGACGACTGGGGGTTTGCTCCCATCTTTAACTCTCTGTTGCGCGAAGCGCCCTCGCAGATTAAAACGAACATTACGGCATCTGATAATGACTATCGCATTGACGTAGTGATTCCGGGACTAGAGAAGAGTGATATTAGCATCGATGTAAACGAGGCCACCATCGCTATCTCATACGAGGCCAAGGAAGAAACTAATAAGCTTACGTCTTATAACTCGTTCCATCGCAGCTGGACGCTGCCTAAGAACGTTGATCCTAGCAACATTAGTGCCGAATATAATCAGGGCATTTTGTCTGTTACGGTTCCCAAGCCAGACACTGAAATTCCGGTGTCACATCGAATTGAAGTAAAGTAATAATAACTGCTTTGTTTTATAAAAGGTGCCCTTCGGGGCGCCTTTTTTTATTTTAAACCCGTTAAAGGAGAATAGCCTCATATTTACTAGTAGGGGCAACCTTGTTGCCAAACGGGTCAGAAAGGTTGCACACGCAAGAGAAGGTACGGTAGGATACACAATAGAATTAGACTATAGGAGGACATGGGGATGTCCGGTTGGAGAAAGTTAGTTGTTTTAATCACGGTCTGCGGAATGCTGGCCGCATGTAATCCGTCTTCCTCTCACGATACTCCTGTTACAACCGGACTGTTTGAGCAGGCAGTTCAAAATACTATCACTACCGCCCTCGACGACACGGCTCATGTTTTAGAGCTAAGTCAGCTCAGTCCTACCGAAGTTAAGACTCGCACCGCCGCCGTTAAAGTGGTAGAGGCGCTTACGGGCAACCATGGGTCCGGCACTTATATACGAATGTATGGCCGCTTTGTGGTGGTGACCGCGGATCATGTAGTCGACCAAAACACCACAATGCAGATTCACGGCCGCGATGGAGAAGTGGTAGTTGGCCGCGTCATCTATCGAAGTCGCGAGAGTGATTTAGCGGTTCTGATTACTCCCGAGCTACATACGCGCATAGCCATGAAATGGAAGCCGCGGCGTGATGATGCAAATCTGCTGGGAACGAATCTTACTTATACGGGCTTCCCTGGACGTCACGATCTGCTTACTATTCGCGGCCACGTGGCGGCGCTGGAAAAGGGCCACGTAGTGGCAAATATGTTTGGCTGGTTTGGAGCATCGGGGTCGGGAGTATTTGACCAGCGAGGCAGATTTATTGGGGTTGTCTCGGCCATTGATTCGGGGAACTGGCAGATGCCCATCCCCCTTGATAGTATCGTGTGGGTCTCTCCGGGCTGGAATTTTGATGAGCCTACCTTAAAAAGTCGCGTCGTCACAGCCGTTGAACCGGGCATCTTAAAAGCGATGCCAGGAGCCCAGGCTCCCCGGCGGGGGAAGGATGCGATACGATGAAGAGGTTGCTCTGTCTGGCACTAATGATGACCCTCGCAGCATGCGCAGAGGGTGACTACGCGCTGTACAGCCTCTATCAGCCCGAAACGGTCTATGTAGAGGTCCCAGTAGAAGTCCCAGTCGAGATAGAAGTCCCAGTCGAGGTCCCGGTAGTAATCGAGGTGCCCGGGGAGGGGGGCGACGTCTGGATTGACTCCTTCGAGCAGCCCTATACTATTGACGGCATTGATATAGTGTGGCTCATCGACAAGTCCGGGTCCATGAATCAGCATGCGCAATCGGTGGTGTCTGGCATCGAACAAATGATGTTGTCACTGCCGCCCTCCGGTTGGCGTCTGGGGATCACCACCACCGCATGGCAGAACGCATCCAACACACAAGAGTTTCCACTAGTCCCCGGCGATACCGTACAGGACGCCTGGGATGCCTACAATAACACAGGCAACATCGGAATCGAGGCCGGCTTTGATGCCCTTTATGCCTACCTGATAGAGAATACATATAATCAATCTTGGCTGCGCCCAGACGCGGGCCTCTTGGTCGTCTTTGTAAGTGATGAAGACGAACAGAGCAGCCGAGACTTTACGAACACGCCCAGTGGCTTATTGGATTTTATCAATTGGTATGGGAGCCAACGCCCGTCAGTGTTCTTAGCCAGTATTGTTAATCTTCCGAGCTCTATGTCGACATGTCCATGGAGCCCTCCCGCTTTTTATGTGGGGGATCGCTATATTGATGCAACGACTGCCTTTGGTGGGGTTGTAGTAGACATTTGCGATGCAGACTGGGCGCCGGGAGTGCAGGAAGCCGCTAATCAAGCGCAACCCCACGAAGAGTGGGAACTAACCTTCACGCCTATTGAGGACACCTTGATTGTTTTTGTAGATTTTGTGGAGTTTACAGATTGGACCTACGATGCACTAAGTAATACGGTGGAGTTCACCTCCACACCGCCAGAGGGATCTTTGGTAGAGATAGGCTACGTTATCGATCACGTTGGTGACGATGATGATTCAGCAGGAAGTTAGATTTTATAGAAAGAAAGGAAGTTTTGGGGATGAAACACAAGACGAAGCCACTATTGTTGGTTAATAGAGTAGAAAAGAGATGCACGATTTATGATGCACCCGAGGCCACCGCGTTGGTAAAGAGACAGAAAGAGGCGATGGACCGATATCCGTTTCCCCTTTCCCGCGAACAGCAGTTCGAACTGCTTTATTTGATGCGTACACGCAAATCGGGCATTATTACTCGCGAAGAACTACAAAGTATAATATTTACAGCTCCAACTTTACATTAAAAGTTTTAGGAGCTCGTGTATAATTAGTTTTAGATGAGACGTTTTTTTCGTAAGAAAAAGGGCCTGGAAGAATTGCGCCAACGACTAGCGGAGTTGGAACAAAAGGTTGATGAGCTAGAAAAGATAGCGGACGAAAGAGATTCCTTGTGGCTATTTATTGAAGAAATGAGATCCCAGGAAATCGAGGGCCAAAAGGCCATTCAAGAGGAACTGGAAAGCGTAATTATTCGAAGTTTTAAGCCACAAGGAGACGCTTAGTGAGGGCTCATTGGCCCCAAGTTAATAGTCCGACGGAAAGAGAGGCTTTAATGTGTCATTCGGAACTATTTATAGGGGAACGTGGGATTTAATGGTTCGAACTAACACACGCATCTTTACCGAAGATAAAGACGACCCTTCATACGATCAGGAAACGTATAATGCGTTTGTGCTGTTGGCGCTTTCTAATGAGCGCGGTGGTAATCGTGATGAGATAAAGAATGATATTCGGGCGATTCCCGAAGTTCTTACGGTATCTCCGGTTGAACCTATTGATGGAGGCGTTCAAAAACAACTAGAGGATTATTATTTGTCGACAGTGAAGTTGCGCATTCGGCTCCCTTCCCGAGCTGATCGGGATATTTTAACCCGACACATAGTAAACGACATTAATAAAATGCGCGGCATCACTGTAAGGCGTTATACATCGGAAGTGGGACGAGAGATCCGCGAAGAAGAAACCTCCTACCAGAAGTCGCCGGCCCGCAGGCGCCGATTGCGTAAGGGGTTTGATCGTTTAACAAAGCGCGGGCCGAACAAGGCAGGCCCTTTTAAACGAATGCCACTCGATCCAGATTGGAAATCAGCACCACCAGGCGCGCCAGGGGGCCTTGAAGAACTTAAAATAAAAATCGGCAGCTCTGCCGGCAAACTTATAACTTCTTTTGAGATGCAGTCACATCTAAATAGGGAGATATGGGACGGCGATAAAATGCGTCCCGAGATTGTTGAGCGCCTGCGAGAAATCGCCGAGGAATTTATTGAAAAATTAGACTTGCCAAGCGTCGATATAAAGGATATAATACTAACAGGATCACTTGCGAACTACAACTGGTCGGAATATTCCGACTTAGATGTGCATATCGTAGTGGACTTTAAGGATGTGGCCGATGACGAAGGACTCGTTAAAAAATATTTTGATGCTGTCCGCGGGAACTGGAATCGCATCCACGACATTAAAGTGAAAGGATACGAGGTAGAGCTATATGTTCAAGACGATGACGAAGCCCATACCTCCACAGGGGTTTACTCAATTTTGAAGGACACGTGGGAACTTCAACCCTCCCGCGAAGAACTAGTGATTAACAAAGCTAACATTCTTGAGAAAGCCCAAAATATTATGCGTGATATAGATAAAACCAAACGCCATGTTGATCGGCACGACTACGGAAGTGCTATCGATCTTGGACAGAGAACTAAAGAGAAGATTAAGCGCATGCGACGTTGCGGGCTAGAGAAGGGTGGTATTTACTCTACCGAAAATCTAGCATTTAAGGTACTCAGGCGCGGAGGCTATATGGGCAAACTGATTGATAGTTTAAATATAGCCTATGATTCCCAAAAATCTTTGGCAGAACAGGAGTAGGGTTTGGCTCGAAAAACAACCAGAAAAAAGGCGCCTGCCGCCGAGCCAGAAGAGGTGAAGGAGGAGGTTTCGACAGAACCAGAGGTTCTCAAGCCGAAGCGGCCTGCCACGCAAGCACCCCAGGGCATTCGCACTTTTACGATTGCGCGACAATATGATGAAACGGGCGTCTCGGGTATTGGGGTGGTAATCGAAGGGGTCGTGTTAGCGACGGGGCAAGCAATTATTCATTGGCTTACGCCCGCTCCTCGTGGTGCACTAGCAATATTTGATTCTATGGGAGACTTTGTTAAGATTCACATCAAACCTCATCCTGAGAACGCGAGCATTCTTACATGGGATGATGGAGAGCAAGAGCACTTTGGGAACCCTCCCGCCGACTCATGATAGATCGACTTCTTACGAAGGGGGATCTTGTCTCCTACTGTTCAGCTCAGGGGGACCTATTAGGCCCTGTGCATGGGACACTGGGGATCGTGGTGGGCGGCCCAGACCACCTAGGCAATGTAAAAGTTAGTTGGAGTTATAAATCTCCACTTCACAAACTTTTCGAGTGGTCCCCGCCCAACAGTTTGAAACTTCAATCCGCTTGTCGTTCCAGTATCGAGGCTGCGCCAGGGGGCTATGAATCACCGGCGTTTTTAGAGCCGGCCGAGGGAGAAGAGTATAAAAACGATGACATCTTCTAAGTCTCGCACACTACAGATAGGCGACATTGTGGAACACGATACGCGGAGAGAGGGCTATCCCGTAGCGCAAGGGAAGGGCCTTCTCACCAGGCTTATCAAAAAAGGCTCCGATACCGATCGTAATCTGTGGGAAGTAAGGTTTTTCGGCGGCACAACGTTTGAAATACTAGAGGAATATCTTAAAAAAATTCAGGGGGCCCTTGACTTTGCAAAATGATTGTGATAAGATAAGCACTATGTCGATAGAAGAACGAACCAAGAGATACGCCGCGCACCGCAGCGCTGAACTGCGTGGGGAGCGCGAACTTTTTTTGATGGACGAAGACACTGAAAAATATATTACGCGTCGAATCGCCGAACTGCGCGGCCATCGCACCAGAACCGAACCGATTAAAAACGATCCATACATTAGTCGGCGCATGGCTTATCTACGCACAACGGGGAAATGAAACAACTTTTTGTTGATCTCTGGACGGCTATTTTGCAGCGAATGCCCGGAGGAGATCTACGCCGGTGCCCTAATATTAGCCTGCAAAACACTAAGTGTCTGAGACGTTATAATCACCTGGGAAGGTGTGAAGATGCGTGGAAATATCGCTGGCGTCCTACGGAAAGTTTATAAACACCTTGACTCTATCTGGCGTTGTGGTATACTAGTAACATGGAGGAAAAATGAGTTTACCCTTTTGCATTGGCGATGTGGTCGCTATAGATGAAGAACAGGCGCTTACCGATACGGAGCTTGTCGACTTCATCGGACACCCCGCAGTCGTTAAAACCATGGGACTAAGGTGGGTAAAGATTGCATTTGAGGGCACTTCTCGCGCCGTCATAGTTTCGAGCGACAAGCTTAAAAAGGTGGAAGACGAAGACGCATATCGTTAGTGATGAGATTATTTAAGGTTGGAGATCTCGTAGTGCTACGCGCTGAAGGAAGAGTTGGAGAGGTGGCAGGCACCATGAGTATTGGGGGAGAACTGCTTTATATTATAAACTTCTATGATCGCGTCGATCCGCGACAGCCACTGGTAACCCACAAGCAAAATGAACTAGGCCGTGTTATCCGCTAGCAACTATTTAATATATGAGGATTACGAAAAGCAAACTAAAACAAATAATTAGAGAAGAACTCAACGAGGCTGGCTTCGCTCGAACGCGTCAAGCCATGACGGGGGTGGTTCCTAACATTGAAACGATTGCTTTTCTAACCGGAGAGAACCCCGGTGGCGAACCTGCGCCTCCCGAAGTAAATAAAGAAAACAATGCAGCTCTTGAAAGCAGATTGAAAGCTGGCAACTACGGCTTTAGAAAAATCAAAGGAAAGTTTGGTTCCCATGAAAAATCTTTTATGGTAATGAATATTCCACGCAGTGAGGCCACGACGCTCGGCCAAGACCTAGGACAAGAATCGATTATTTGGGGCCACCGAGAAGAAGATGAAGAAGGCGCCTATTTTAATTTTGAATACATCGAGGGAGAAACGACGATCCAGACCCGACAAGTGTCTATGTCCGGTCGAGATGTTCAAGATCGCGATGATTTCTACTCGCAAGTTAAGGGCAGAAAGTTTATTATTCCCTTCTTTGACGATGATTATGAAGGTGCATCAATGAAAGTGAAGACTGACTTAAATGAGCTTACCGAACCACAAAGGGTGACCTATCGCAAATATATAAAGTGCGTAAAGGAGTCGCTGCTTGAACAAAAAACACCCAAGTATCGCTGGCAAAAGCGAGGGGTGGCAAAAGTATTATTGCAACAAACAATAGATGAAGGGAGGCTCCGTGCCTAGAAGAATGTCGCCTTTGGAGCCGATGAAGATTAAAGTACCCGACGAAAAGGGAGGATGGAAGTGGATAAACGCGCCTACACAAAGACCTATTTCTCTCTATCAGATTAAAAAGGAGCGCCCCAAAAATGAAAAACACTAAAACTATATTGCCGGTGGTTTGCCTACTGCTCGCATCCTGCGCGCTGGTGAGTCACATCCAAGCCAAGAAGGACATGTATGCAGAGACATGCACCAAGACTGATAACTATGGAACCATCGATGCTTATGAAGTGCTCAACATAGAAAACAAGACTACGTTCAAGGCTGCTGAATATATAGACTGCAACGACGGACGTAACATTGTAGTGGTCACATGGGAGGGGGTGCACGATAAGGCGACCGCGAATCTAGCCGCCCAGGTGATGACAAAGTTCTTCACCCATTTTCATGCAGCGGAAGATGTCCAGTATCTTTTAGTTCCCGAAGAAAGCGCCAAAAATATATTTGTTTATAAGTTCGAAGCCAAGGTGCCCACCCGTACCAAAATATCGCTTTAAGCCGTTATGGAGTTCAAACAACTGTGGAAAGTCGCAGTGCTTGACACCACAGATAATACTGAAAAGAGGTTTCTGATCAAGACCGGCGGTTATGAAAAAGAAAGAATAATCGAGATTCTCCTTGACGTTCACCCTGAGTATGCTACAATAAGGGTGGAGGATGTTAGTGAAGATTGGCGATCTGGTGAGAAGACACAACTCGACGCGCCTGGGAGTGGTGGTTGAAATCATTGGCCGCAGACCCGGCTTATCATACCTAAAAATACGGTGGGACGGCGAGTACGGCACCTTTTGGACCTCTCCCAAAGCAGTGGAGGTTGTCAGTGAAAATCGGTGACTTGGTAAGATACTGCGCGGACCCCAACGACGGCAGACTTGGCATTGTAATATCAGAAGTGTTCGACATGCGACCACAGTGGCTAGACGTATATCCGGCAGTTGAGGTTCGCACCAAACACGAGCATACGGGCGAAGAAGGCGTTTGGATGTGGATGCTTGATGATATAGAAGTAGTGAGCAGTGTATGAATAAGTTTTATTGCAGATTTTGCGGCTGGCACACGCACAAACAATGGTATTGTTGTTTGGTCTGCGGTAGCAGCACACCTCTAAAAGAAAAGTAAAAAGAAGTTGACATCTCTTAACAAAAATGTTACGATAAAGGTGTAAGGATAACTGGGCCGCTAGCTCAACGGGAAGAGCATCAGACTTTTAATCTGAGGGTTCAGGGTTCGATCCCCTGGTGGCTCACCAAAAGTATTATGGATTTCAAAATAGGCGACATCATAGAAAATAAAAAACTGATCATTAGATGGCTCGTGACGGAGGTGGGCGAGTATAGTTACCAGTTACGTTCTGTACGCGCCCTCGAGGAAAGTCTCTTTCCGAAAGAAATCGTGGATGCAGAGTTTAAGCTCGTAAGCAGACCAGATGAAGTTCTCAGTAGGTGATCTCGTCAGACTAACAAAAGGGTTTATGCAGCCCGACCCGCCCATCGGGGTAGTGGTGGATTCTTGGCCTGTTGAACATAGTGAACACGGTTATATTTATCACATTGTAAGTGTATGCTTCGGCGCGCAGACTCTTGATTTGTCGGAAGAGGATTTTGAGCTAGTGAATAAAATAGTAGAGAAAAAGGTTGACAGCGGCTCCGCGCCGTAGTATGATAAGGATATGAATGGCGCGGTGGTGGAATCGGTATACA
>Ga0209756_1002520_pt1 | contig 15743 bp, 9 predicted proteins | sample ETNvirenome_6_85_FD_184071 | JGI IMG/M metagenome (GOLD analysis project Ga0209756, IMG submission 184071) | Marine viral communities from the Pacific Ocean - ETNP_6_85 (SPAdes) (version 3) | ecosystem: Environmental > Aquatic > Marine > Oceanic | place: Pacific Ocean | collected 2013-06-19
TGGCAAGCCCGGACACACACATCGAGGTCGACCCACCGATAAAAAGAGTTATACTACTCGCGAAAAACTTTTACAGGTGGACGTTAAACTATCTTTTAAGGAAGTCGTAGGATCCGATTTTGCGTCTTTCTGGGCTGTCAATTCTGGAATGAGACAATATGTCAGCATAAATGCAATTTTGACTACAAATAAAAAAATGTTTAATCGACTGCATACCCTGTCAAAAACACCCAGCCAGAAGTTTAACTTTGAAAACAAAAGTATTATGGCCCTCCTAGATGCCAACAGTCAATTGAGAAAAGTTGATGTAGGGGCAGCAGTATCTTTATTTAGGAAACAAAATAATACAAACTTTGTAAATTGCAAAATTGATTTAAGTGATGGCTCCCTTTTGTCCGAAATACCAATTCACTTAAGTTTCAATCCAATTGGCGACATCGACCCGGAAAGTTTAATGTTGATAGTTTACCCGTATATTGAATTAGAGAACGTTTTAACTAACTCAAGGAAGGCTTCAGCTAGGTCAAAATCAATTTCAATTGGTAGGGTTATAAATAAGATTATTATAAAAGATAAAAAAGTTTTGAAGAATGGGTTTGTGTTGAAGAGGCAAGATAATAATAAGTTATATGCCGGCGATTATCATGTGATGCGCGACGGCAGCCTTATGGCCGGCTCAACACATGGCTCAAGCCGAAGACAAACGCCCCTTTATAAAGAGTCCATACGCGACACATCAATCAAGGATTATAGAAAGTTTAAGAAGTATTTTGACGCAACAATCGCCCGGGCCAACACAAAAAGGAGCATTTTTCCTCAAAAGGTCGTGAATTCCTTAGCAAACATATCGCTGTTTGAGAAAAAGACTAGTCCTTTTTCAGACATTTGGATGTCGTATGATCACGCCGGCCGATGCAAGTTTGCTTTTGCTATCAATATGAGAAACATCATATTAGATAATTGTAGATTCTCTGATTTTGTAATAAAAAATCCTAGGTTGGCAACCAGTCATTTTGATGTGTTATCTATGAGTGTGGTCCGCCGACGCGTATTTTTAAAAAATAATGAAATTGATGGAATGAAGGTAATACCCTCGAAGGCAAATCATGCACTAGCTCTAAGCAAGAAGAGTGAAAAGTTCTTTAATAAAGCTATCGGTGCAGCAGATACAAAAGAATCAGCCGAAATAAGAGATGATGTGAGCACAAGAGTTGTTTCTTTGGCTGATTTAAATAAAAAGTCGGTGGCAGCAGACTCTAATTCACTGAGAAGCTTGGACCTGGGGGTGTCTGGAGACCCGACAGTCAACATATATTCAGTTAATGACGCGAAAATTGCTAAAATTAATGATGGCCAATACCAATATGGCGTTGAAGTCCGAATAAGAGATAATGTTGTTTCTTATCTAGAACAAACGATAGAAGATCTTGTTGCTGCAAAAAGTTCTATGGAACTGTATTTCACAGAAGCCAGCCAACCATCGTTAAGGGTTCATGGTGGTAAGAGCCCGCAAAGAGACCCTCACGTCACTTCAGGCGCCAACACTGATATAGACAAGACAATAAAAACATTTGAGAAGAATTATAACATATCAGCAAAAGCTTTCACATATCAATATAAAAGACAGATTGTGGAAAAATACCCAGGTTCTGCAACGCCATGGTTTTATGCTGCAGGGACCATAACCACAGTACTGAAAGATTTCTTTGAGATTGAAGGTGACGATTTTGATGAAACCTATTTCATCACCATGTGTGATCCACACACCGGATCTCCTGAAGGTATATTGATGACAATAAAGTTGATTGATAAGTTGATATCTGCCTTAAAGAACACAATTGGTGTTTCGACCATCCAGGCAAGTGATCAAGCCAAAGGGCCCGCACCGAAGAATCGCCTAACCGGCAAGAAAGCTGGCATTGGCCCTTTATCTTCGATCAAGAGAGAATTTACTATACAACATTTTTTTGAAAATGAATATTTTGATGCAGCAGTTAAGAAGGGTGCCGGATATGATTATCTTCTCAGGGCAGAAGATAATTTCGAGAATATAGAAAACAGTTCAGTTACTATGCCCGGATTGAAAACTGTCGCCGCCAGCTCATTTCAACGCCGAGTTAAGCAGGAGAGGGAAAAATATTTTACCTTAAACCGTGACCAAGCTAGTGTTAAAGAAGGCCAAGGGCCAATCACAGCGCAACTACATAGTTTTGCCAATACGGATTATTCGTATTTATCGCCATCACGCGTCGGCCTAGGTGATGGTCCCGGCATTTCTTTTTTGTGCGCTGGTCTGCCATCATCAACCCAGACCGAGGACAATCAATATCCATATGTGGAAATTACGACGATGGCGACTCAAATAATGACTCTTAAGTCCGTCAAAAGTATATACAAGGGTGAAGGTGATCAAACTAGTAAGACTAATATAAATTTAATTAATTTTTTAGGCAATAAGAGTGTATCTCTTGGATCATTTGTGGAAAAAGATTCCTTGGCCTCTTCGAATGTAAAAAAAGAAGAACGGCAAAACGCTTTCGGGAAAGAAAATAAACTAAATTTTTCAAACATCTTCAAGAGTAACACGTCTGTAGGTCTCAGCCGCCAGATTAAAGATACGGATCCCCTGAAAGAACTCCCGGTCTCAGATAAGCTAGCCGTAGTATTAAACTCTAATAATATTAATAAGATGCTCTTGCGAGTGAGTAAGAACCACATCGTCAGCGATAACAACACTAGTATTAGCAAGATTACAAATAACTTTTCTATCGACAAATTTAATCTATCGATTGATACAAATGTATTACAGAGAGCGTGTAGTACCAATCAGCAAGAAAATTCACTTGGCTCCTTGAGCGAGATTGGTTCTTTGCCAAATCAGGTTAAGGCATTATTTCTCTCTTCCATAGATTCCGACAATATTATTAATTTCTCTGCCTTTGCCAAAGACGGCGACGTGCTGAAAGATTCAATGAAATCATTTACTTACTTGTTTAATTTCTTTAGTTTGATGGAAATCCAATACCTGGCCGGCTTTAACAAGAACGAGAAGTATGCTACAGTAAATAAGAAGATTTCTAAGCTAGGCATGCAAAACGCTCGCACGCAACCAGAGATAAAAATCTCGGAAACGGCAGTTAACAAATCGACCTGGAAGCCATTAACTAAGGAAAAAATTGCTGATGCTATGTTAAATAAATATGAACTATTGTGTCGAATGAAGAAGTATGAAAATAAGCTATTAGGGATAGGTGCCGTCCCTGGCTTGGAGTTGGTTAATTTTGATGAGTTTTTTGTAATTAGACCATTGACCACTCAAAAAAGGGTCACAAACGTATCAAGCGTACGCAATAAAAAAGCCAAGACAATGACCACCCGTGCGCTGAATAGAACATATAGAGAGATTTCTCCGGAATTTATATTAACAGCGAAAGACTTATTAGAGGGGTCTGAATAAAGCATGGCTAATGGCGACAATAACAATGGATATGGAATGGGCCCAGGCACAGATCGGGCGCGCCAGGCGCTATCGGATGCCATAGACCGGACCAATTCAACCCCGGGGTTAGGTGAAGCACTGGCTCAGGGCTTAGGTACTTCAGACTCTGGTAATGGTGATGGTGTTTTTTGTCCACCACCTAGCCCTCCAACTCCACCTCCCGGCGGAACGATAACCCCTGAAGGCTCTCTGGGCGACGAGCCTCAGCAGCTTCCTTTTGCTCCTATTACTTTGTGCGGGAAAGATAGGACTTTTGTTCTTTCACAGCCAGAAAATGAAACCTTTCAATTTGTGACACAAGAAAGTCTTAATCAAGATTTGACGCCTTATGCACACCTGTCCCCAACATCGGATTTTTATAATCAGCCATGGCAAAATATTGCACAGGTCTCTGATCATTTTAGATTTTTATGTGGAAGTTTTTGGACAACAGAGGCTTTATCCTTCTTGGGTCGCCTAGGGGACCGTTTTGGATATCAGTATTTTGGTATTCACAACCAAGCCCTCGCGCGCAACATTAATGAGTTTCTCAGAGCCGATATCCGAGGTATACCTTTTTTTATTGATATTACCCCAGCGCATGTGAATCTGGTCGACCCAGAAGCCGTATACAGTACTACTGAAAGAATCACCGTTTCTGCAAAATCTAAGTATTTTAGATCTGGAGTTACAATCCCTTTTAACAATGGAGATGATTTTAATTTCAACTTTTGGCAAGAATTTATCTTAGGAAGGGACAGCACAAGCAGGTCGGCCGTTAGTGCCGGCGTTCTTCCCGCTGGATATACATTTACTGAAGTGTTCCCTAGGAGAAGATTTCTAGATCTTACTTTTAGGATGAAGGTTCCCATTTTGCCCTCCGAGGGCGCCAACAATCTACCGGTGGGAAATATCGGCACAAGGTTGCACATTGCAAGTTGGGACACTCAGTTTAACTTTATCGCAGATCGGTATGAGGAGGCGATAACTCCTTTTGCGTCCGACAACCGCCTAGAGCCGATATTGCCAAACATGTATGTTGCAGCCTCCGAGAGATTTAATCCGGATTTTGTGATAAATTCAGATTATCGTTGGTTATTGAATTTAGGTGGTGCCGTCGTCGGCGCCTTATTTTTCCAGGCCCCTCTGAGTATAGAGATATTTAGGGTCGGCGAAACAAATTATTTTAATCAATGGGGCCGGGCCTTTGATACAGCAGCCTCCCGCACTCCACAAGGCCCCGAACAAGTCTCTCCCGGCGGCATAATTATCCCCGGTCAGCCTTCTCCCGTCAACCTGGGCCGCGGCACAGACGCTTTAGGCGCAGCTTTTGGAACATCCGGATTTCCATACCCGGAGCAGGCGGCGAAATATTCAAAAATTCTATTCTCTCCAACTGAAATACCGCTATTGAGCACTCATAATTCATTCCGCGGCTCGTTTCCGTTGAACATGGATATGAATTTTACAACAGATTTGGCTCAATTGGGGGTTGCTGATTTTATCAATCAGAATGGCTCTGGCTATCTTTTGATGAGGACTTTCTTTGATCCGGCCCTAGAGCGCCTTCTCATAAATCGTGAATTTACTGTTGCAACCAAGAAAATGCTCAGCAAACAGAATACTTCGTATACAATACAAGAGGATCAAGTTCATAGAGTGCTGGACCTTACAGAGTGGATTGGATATGTTGATAGGCTCTTAGAACAAAAAATTCGATTTTCCGGCGAGACAGAGATGGTCGATCCGCTGGCTGAAACACCCCGGGCGGAAATACCGCGGTTTGGTGGGCAGGCAGAATTGTTGCCCCAAGATTTTGGTGGCCAACCCGGACCTCCTGCTGAATCGCCAGCAGATCTGGCCGGCGAAGGCGATACATGCTTGCAAGATTCTGATTGTGGGCCTGGATTAAGGTGCGATGGCGTCCGCGTTATTGAGCGCCTAGGCGAAGTAAGAACCTTGCCCGGCCGTTGCCGGCGTGTGCCCGGTCAACCTTTTGTATCTCCAGGCGTACGCCCGGAAGAGCAAGAGCTTACGCCGACAACACCAGAGATACTGCCATATCCTTTGGCGCCCTATCTTGAGATAAGAACACCAGCTGTACCTCCCGGCACTTTTGTAGATCTTACGATGCAGAATTTGGCCGATCAACGCTTAAGGTTGTTTGTTTTACGCGGCGAGCTGGATCGCTTCGTGCAGGAGAACTCTAGAACCTTTGCCGAGATTTTAACTGGCACGCCAGCCGAATCGGAAACTATTTTTTACAAAATCTCGAAACACTCCGTTGGTACCGGAGGCAGAGTCTCTTCCAACGCAGACGAAGAATTTTATATTCCAAACTCTAGTGAGCTAGATATTTTAAATTTCGTAGACACTCAGATTAACTATGAAAAAGATTATCAATATAATGTTTACGCCTATCAGGTTGTTTTAGGGTCTGAGTATCAATATGTAACCCCAACTGATAGGCTGGCTGATCTTGGTTCTGGCGCACCCGAAGTTGACTTGGGTGGCGACTTACAGCCGGCCCGACCGAGAACAGACCCAAATCAGGTAGAGGGATCACCTAATTCCCCGGGCATCCCACAACTAAACAATATTGTTTTGGCCCCTGATGCCGAGGACGCCCCCCCTGCGCAACTTCCTGGTAATCGCGACCGACAACGCCGCGGCCCTGATATTGGCGCCATGGGTCAGAGAAACCAAAGAACATCTAGCACTGTGCCTAGGCCCTTTGGGCAACCTACTGCCCGTGGCGGTCGGAATACATCAGAGGCTCTTGGTGGCCTAGGATACACACCAGCAGTAGATATAGGTGTTTCTGGAGAGGACATTACGCCTAGAACTTCAACGGCTGCAAATCCCATTATAAGCGAAGATGGGCAAGCCCAAATTGATGTCGTGGTTAGACCTTCTGTACAGTTGGTAGAAGCCCCTTTGTTTAATTTTAGAATTAGCGTTGTCGATAAGCCCCCGGTATATCCGCAGGTAGAATTCTGGCCCTACAGGGGTATAAACAATAGAATGTCTTTCTTACTGAGTCCGATTGGAGGTGATGTCTATGAGGTACCAGTTATCCTGAGAGGAGGGGATGATGCTATCTTCGAAAGAATTCAAGAGAGGCAGGGTGTTGCAGAGGGGGCAAAGATTAAATTCAACCCAGACGATCCTGTTTCGCAGTATCAGATTTTCAGGATTACTAGCCCGCCTGCAACTTACGATGATTTCTTTGAAAAATTACATGATGTCGTGTACATAGAGAATTATGGTTCTTGCGGAGGCGACCCACAGTCTGCACTTTTTAATGACTTCATCACCCCAAATAGAAAGTACTATTACACATTCAGATCTGTTGATATTAGGGGCAATATATCTAACCCTTCTCCGATATTCGAGATCGAGATGGTCGATACAGATGGTGCTATCTATCCGATTATTAGAGAGTACTTGTTACCAGAGAAACCCCATGGCACTTTAACGAAGACAGTCAAAAAATTCCTGATGATTGGACCTTCCTTTCAACAAGAGCGAGTAAGCTTCCCGGACAATAATCCGGATTCTGCACTTGGCCAAACAGTTAATCTAGGGTCCGCTGAGCTGGACAAAAGAATCTTTACAGATCCTAATACAAATTTTCAAAAGGGAACTAAGTTTAAAATAAGGGTTACTTCAAGGCAGACGGGAAGAAAATTTGACTTGAATGTTAAATTCAAACATGAACATGAAGAAGATTTAAAGTGCTGATAAATGAAATTTAAACTACTTATTAATTAGTAAGAGGTATTAATATGGCTTTTTTAGACAACAGCGGAGATATCATTCTAGATGCAGTCCTAACGGACACAGGGAGAAAAAGATTGGCACGCGGCGACGGCTCTTTTGCTATAGCCAAGTTTGCTCTAGGCGATGATGAAATTAACTATGCATTGTATCAAAATGCAAATCACACTAACGGTGCACACCCAAGTGGATCCGCCTATTACGATTTAGAAATTTTACAAACTCCGATTCTAGAAGCATTTACTAACAATACCTCATTCATACACTCAAAACTTCTAAACATCGCGCAGACAAACTTTTTATATCTGCCGGTATTGAAACTGAACGATACAAGCAGCGCTGACAACTCTAGAACATTTACGGCCGACTCCAGCGTTACGGACGTTTTTATAATTGCTGTCGACGAGCCGACTGAGGGAGTATCAGACGCAGTTAGGGACAACCCCACTAGTGCGTTCATTGATTCAAATAGCCTGCCGATGGTTGACCAGCCTAATCAAGGGGTGTTGGGTGGTTTTACATCTAACGCCACTGCTAATCCGAATCAAATTTCCCTTCATCACGGACTGGATACCAATGCTATCTCCCGGAATAGATCAATCGATTCTGCCCTGCGCGAGACATCTTTTATAATTGAGATTGATAATCGACTGGGGAGTGTCACGGACTCCAATTTGAATCCCTACCCGGAAAGTTTTATCGATGACGACCAGGTTGCAACTTACTTAATCAGCGGGGGACGTGTTGTGCAGCCTTTAAGCGCAAACGATGTTTCCACGCTAAGGGGCCCTCGTGGCAATAAACTGAACTTTAAGATTAGATCCTCGCTAGATTTAAGGACTAGTACTTTTCTCTTTACAAAATTAGGTGGAGAGTATACATTCCAAAGTAGAACATTTTATTATATTGATTCTATAGTTAGAATAACCGGCGCCACAACCGGAAATAGGATCGACGTCCCAGTTCGCTTTGTTAAATACAAATCAGGATAAAATAGGTGTAAAAAATGGCAACAATTTTCAAGAATCTGGATAACGAGAATGATACAGCGCAAACCAGAACACTTCTCCATGAGTCAATACCCATAACCGGCTCTATTGTATCTGGTACATATACAAATAACGCTGGGACTGAGCGTAATATTAAAAACTATTCTCATGGATACTTTCAGTCCGTGTACGATTATCCGTATCTAAGTTCCTCTGCGAATCACATTTTTGATATCACAGCCGGATACTCTACTAAGTCTGCGAATTCTGGTACTACTAATTTTACTGACCAGAATAAAAAATTCAATATTTATAATCAGATGGCCCAGGTCCTAGTGGGACATGATGCCACTGGATCTATTTTAGAGTTTGATGAAGATGGTAACATCGCCGCCGGCGGCAATAAGATCAGGGACGCTGTTTTCTTAAGTTTTTCGCGACTATTGGTGAAAGATGAGATCAAGAAAGGTACCTTCGAGCTAGAGTTGGGAGTTTCTGGAGCGGCCTTTGATTATGGTAATGGCACCTTTAATGACAGGGTTAAGATCACGGATGCTAGTGGATCGACCAACTATTTTACAAATTCTCCGGCCGGCGACTATGGTATTTTGTACGCGACACAATCTGCTGGCACAGATATTCTTAGGGAAAATCAAAGCTTTAGAGTTGGCTTGCTGTATTACCAAGCCGGCGTTGCTGTATTGTCATCATCCATATTCTTGGATTCAACGGCAAATGATGGCGCTGGCGGCCATGGCATATTAGCCGACGGCGGCACGCTGTCCATGAGTTTGAACCACGCATCAGCAGTGGATGTAGGGAAAAACTTTACGAACTTTAATGATATCTTAACTGGGTCCGCAATTTCCGGCACATGCGACAACTTTAGAAATAGAGTATATAATGTTAGCTTTAACAATACAACAGAGCTTAATTCAACAATCTACTTCTGCCGGGCCAATCACAATGAATATAACTATAGCTCAAACCCCACGTATTTATCTTCTAGTAAGATTAGGGTTAAAGAGCAAGCGATTGACGCACCAACGTCTTATATTACGACTGTCGGACTTTATTCTGCCGATAATGAATTATTGGCAGCAGCAAAGCTCTCAGAGCCCATCAAGAAGACACCCGAGACGGAGTTGACACTGAGAGTAAGATTGGACTACTAAAATGTCTTACTACAAGTTTGATAAAGACGATGTGTTTTATAATACTATAAAGACACATCCGGAATCAACTTTTATCATTTACAGCGGCAGCGTCTATTATAACAATAGAAGATTCGAAACTGGCCAGCTACATACTGGCAAGGTACTTCATTCTCCCACTGGCAGTGTCAGTCTTTATGAACTGAACGTTGACCGCCCCGATGGCGACCTTATCTATCCCTATGTTATTAAAGATGGCAGCTTACTGGCTTTTAAGTCTGTAACAACTTCTTCATATCACGAGGACTTTAATTACGGAGACACAATCCAGGCCAGCTATCCTCTTACTGCATCTATTCAGAGGGAATTTGTGGACTATTCCGGCAATTATGCCACACCGGACTTGTTTACAACTGCAAGTAGGCATATCCGGGCCCTGCAAAACACCATAAACTCATATAGAGTGACAAGCAATCAGTTTCAATTTAAACATCCAGATCGCCAAGGATCTCTTGGAGACGGTAGTCATAGAATTAATTTAATTAGCATTCCTTCGATATTCTATGGATCTTCAATTAAAAAAGGATCTGTACACTTAAAATATTACATAAGTGGTAGCTTAAAAGGGCATGCCCACGATGAGAGGCAGAACGGAGAGATAATCCATGTTAATCCGGACATTTCAGGATTATCAGGGAGCGTCGAGGGCCTAGTACTCTATAACGAGGGTATAATTGTTTTTTTCGAGTCATCTGCGAAGTATAGTTTAAATACCGGAGGAACTTCAGAGGTTTATCAACCGTTGGAAACCGAGGATACTGCGCGCTGGGTGTACTTTGCTACTACCGGATCAGGCGTACAGGTCGCACCTAGTTCTAGCTTCGAAGTAAGTTTCCAGGGTACAAATTATGTTGAGACCGCCACCATGCTAGCACACGCTCCCAAGGTGGCGTTCAATCACTCAAATAATCCAACTTATTTTGATCAATCGTACTTGCAGACGGTTAAGACATCTTCATACGCAGAGACAAGACAATACGATGAAACTCCATTAAAGATTAAAAATACGGTTTCAAGCAGTTATAATGATCCTACGGGAAGTTTTCTGAAGACAACATATATTTCCCGGGTTGGTATTTATGACAAGGATAAGAATTTAATTGGTATAGCAAAAGTTGCGACACCGGTTCGCAAACGCGAAAATGATTCTTATACTTTCAAGCTTAAACTGGATTTTTAATGAACATATTGGGATTGGATGTTAGCACTAGCATCACCGGCGTAACCGTTATTGATGATTCTGGCAAAATTTTACATTGTGAAGCTGTTGACACAAGGAACAAAAATAAATTTCCGTCTTTACTCTCCAAAGCAAGGTTTATCAAGGACAAGCTGTGGGAGATAGAGAACGCGTACTCCATAGACAAGATTTATATTGAAGAAAGCTTACAATCGTTTAGGTCTGGTTTCTCTTCTGCAAAAACACTCTCAACCCTGTCCAAAATTAATGGGATCGTGAGCTATCTAGTTTACGATATTTTTAAAAAAGAGCCAGAATACTTGTCAGCTACGTCGGCCCGAAAGTCTTGTGGGGTTAGAGTACCAAGAGGCCAGAAGGCTAAAGCAGTAGTTTTAAATTTTCTTCTTGACAGCGAGCCCGATTTCGTGATAGAGTATACTCGTCATGGGAATCCTTGCCCTGGGACATACGATAGAGCCGATTCGGTTATAATAGCAAGGGCAGGTTTGGAGTATTGCAAGCAGAAAAATTAAAGATACTAAAAAACGTTTTCGGAGATTATAGAGCTACCGGCAACGAATTTCTCTTCTTTTGTCCACGATGCAAACATCATAAATTAAAATTATCCGTTAATATTGCGAAGGATTGCTATAAGTGCTGGGTGTGCTCTTACTCCGGCATAGGTATACGTCGCTTAGTACAACGCCACGGAAATTACGAAGATAAGAGGTCATGGTCGGAGTTTGATTCTAAGTTTAACATATCAGAGTTCGAGAAGCTCTTGTGCCCGGAAGAAGAAGACCATGAACCGACTGTAAGTTTGCCGGCCGAGTTTAAGTCACTGGTATCGTCTGGTGGCAGCTATGCACGTGTTAGGGCAAAGAACTATCTCTATCGGAGAGGATTAGATGACAAGGATATAATAAAATGGAAGATTGGGTACTGCGGAACAGGACAGTATGAGAATAGAGTGGTAGTCCCCAGTTTTAATGGTGATGGGCATACAAACTTTTTTATTGCTAGATCATATGCAGCCGATTGGAGGAGATATATGAATCCAAGAGTTGCTAGAAATAATATTATCTTTAATGAGCTGTTTTTAGATTTTGCAACAGATTTGGTTATCGTTGAAGGGGTTTTTGATGCTATGAAGGCGGGACTAAATTCCGTACCACTTTTGGGATCTACTTTGTCAATAAAATCTAAACTGCTTAAACAGATTGTTAAGTATGATACGCCGATATACCTGGCATTAGACTCGGATGCAGAAAGAAAATCAATTGATATAATCAAGGAGCTATTGAAGTATGGACTGGAAATCTATAAGGTTAACACTGGGGGATATGCAGATGTCGGCGAAATGTCTAAAGAGGTTTTTCAAAAACGCAAGCAAGAAGCTTTGCTGATTAATTCGAGTAATTTTTTATCCTATCAACTATCGAGAGTATGATTAAAATAGCACACATGGCGGATATTCATATCCGCAATTTAAAATATCACAAAGAGTATAAGGCGGTTTTTGAGCTGCTTTATGAAAAACTGAAAGAAGAGAAGATCGATATTATTTACGTCGGCGGCGATCTAGCTCACACAAAGACACAACTAAGCCCGGAATATTTCGACTTGTGTACAGATTATTTATCCAGCCTAGGCAACATTGCGCCGACTTATGTTATTTTAGGCAATCATGACGGGAACCTGAGAACCGCGCATCGCCAAGATGCCGTGACTCCAATCGTTGAGGCACTTCAGCATTCGAATATACATTTGTTGAAAAACTCTGGTGAAACAACAGTCCACCCAGGGGTAATATTTAACGTGCTTTCTATTTTTGATGAGGACCACTGGTTAGACCCCACGGACCCATCAGTGATAAATATTGCTTTTTATCATGGTTCAATTACCGGATGCAAAACGGATGTCGGCTGGACCATGCAACATGGCGAGAAGGATATATCAATCTTTGAGAAATTTGACTTTGCGATGCTGGGCGATATCCACAAAACAAATCAATCTTTGGACGAAGATGGCCGCATCCGGTATTGCGGTAGCTTGATCCAGCAGAATCATGGTGAGACAAACGATAAGGGCTTTTTAATATGGGAGATAGAGAGTAAAGATGATTTTACTGTGCGCCATGTCAAGCTGGAGAATCCAAAACCCTTCATTACAATTGAGCTTACAAAAAATGGTAGGATGCCGAAGAATTTAAGTATTCCGTCTGGCGCCCGCGTACGCTTAGTATGTAATAACAATCTGCCGCTAAACAAGATGAAGCGTGCCATTGATATTGCAAAGACACGCTTCCGTCCGGAATCTATCTCTTTTCTGAACCGGGCCGTAGAGAAAGACCCCGCCACCGGCGAGTTTTCGTCTTCAATGCTCCGCGAGGATTTAAGAGATGTCGCGGTACAGGAGAAGCTAATTCGCGAGTATCTAGAGGATTATGAACTGGAAGAAGAGACAATACAGAAAGTTTTTGAATTAAATAAAAAATATAACTCAATCGTAGAAGAGAACGAAGAAGTGTCCAGGAACGTAAATTGGAGATTGAAGTCTATCGAGTGGGATAACCTTTTCAATTTTGCAGAGGGAAATAAAATCAATTTTGAGAATCTAGATGGAATAGTGGGAATATTCGGAAAGAATTATTCTGGCAAGTCTAGTATTATTGACAGTATCCTCTACACTCTCTTTAACTCGACTTCAAAAAATGAAAGAAAAAATTTAAATATTATTAACCAAAATAAAGAGGTCGGCCTGGGAAAAGCTGTGTTGGCAGTGAACGACTCAGAATATGTCATTGAGAGAAGATCTGAAAAATATGTCAAGAAACTTAAGGGTGAAGAGACTCTCGAAGCTAAGACTGATCTTTCTTTTGAGGTAAGAAATAATATTTCGGGGGAATCAATTGAATTAAATGGTCTGACCCGAAATGATACCGATAAGAAGATTCGTAAAATGTTTGGCACTTTGGAGGACTTTCTATACTCTTCTATGTCTTCGCAACAGGGCGCGCTCTCTTTTATTGGGGAGGGATCAACTAGGAGAAAAGAAATACTTGCCAAATTTCTTGATTTGGAAATCTTTGAGCGCAAATACAAGTTAGCAAAAGACGACGCTGCAGATTTACGAGGTGCACTAAAAAGGATAGAGGGCAAGGAGTTTGACGAGGAGATATTCGAAGTTGAGAGGAGCATTATAGAGAATGAAAGCACAACGCAGCTGCATGAAGAATCCTGCCGGTTCTTAAAGAGTGACCTGGAGGACAGTAATATAAGCCTAAACAAGATACAGAAATCAATAGATTCTATCCCCGCGGAAATTATTGACGTTGTAAACGTGAAAAAGCAACTTTCAGGTACGAGATGGAAAATTGAGCGCCTGCGAACACAGAACTCTGAGTTCAGTGACACAGCCACGGAGAAGAGAAAAAATCTAAAGAAAATCGATGATTTCGTGAATAATTTTGACCTATCTGTTCTTGAGGGCCGATTGTCCACAGCAATGGAGCTATCAAAAAAATTCGATGAAGTCGTCGATAATCTTAACAAGACGAAAGAAGAATATAATAGAAAGCAAAAGAAAATCTCTTTACTAGGCGAGGTGCCATGCGGAAACTCTTTTCCTAATTGCAAATTTATATCTGATGCACACTTGGCGAGAGTATCATTTGGTGCCGATGAGGATAAGTTAGCTTTTTTGAAAGTCGAGGATGAGAGACTGAAAAAGGAGCTTCTAGGTTTAAGTCCGCAAGGAGTGCAGAGCCAGCTAGATAAGTATCACATCATTGTTAGTAAACAGAGCAAGCTTATCAGTGACTTGGAAACCCTTTCTCTAAATATCGACAAAAATGAAGCCTTAGTTAGCTCTCACAATCACGAGATCGATGCATTGGAAGATAAAATTAGACAGTACGAGGATAATAAAGAGGCTATAGAGAACATAGAGGGGCTGATATCAGAGCGAAGCTCTTTGGTGTCCCTAGTGTCGAAGATGGAGGCCCAACTGCAAGAGTGTAGGGATGAAACTTTAGAACTCTATAAAATACACGGTTCTCTGGAACAAAAACTAAAAAACTTAATTGACATGAAGGAGGAGTTGCAATCTCTGAGACGGGAACATGCCGCGTATGACCTTTTTCAGAAATGTATGCACTCCGGAGGAATTTCGTATGATATTATTAAGAAAAAGCTTCCTGTGATTAATAACGAAATTGCAAAAGTATTAACGAATGTCGTTGACTTTGAAGTGTTTTTTGAGGAAGAAGGCCGCCGATTAAATATATTTATTAAACATCCTGATTTTGAACCTAGGCCCTTAGAAATGGGTTCCGGCGCCGAAAAGACCATCGCAGCTATGGCAATAAGATTATCACTATTATCAGTCTCTAACCTTCCGAAACCTAGTCTCTTTGTATTAGATGAGCCCGGGACTTCCCTGGACGAAACAAACATGGAAGGTTTTATAAGAATTTTGGATATGGTTAAATCTTATTTTAAAACAGTGCTATTAATATCTCACTTAGATTCGCTTAAAGATATCGTAGATATACAACTGTCTATCGAGAAAAATGGAGAGTACGCATATGTCAAGCATGTCGCGTGAAGGCGCTGTAATCAGCTTTGAAGAGAAGCGCCGCGAATATATAATAAGAGAGATTATAAAAAGACAAATTCATGATCCAGAAGAGATAGTTCAGATACTTAGCATGCACGAATTTTTGTTGCTTATGGCGGACGTAAAAAATGATGAAGAAGAATTTGACCGCGAGACCATGCAAAAATTAGAATCGGATATCGAGTTAGTCAAAGAAAAATTCAATGAATTGTTTGAAATCATTAAATAAATACTAATTATATGAGAATGTTATGAGGAATGTTCCTATGAAAATAACTCGTCGGCGCTTAAAGCAAATTATTTCTGAAGAAATTTATCACTATTTTAAAAACAACAAGGAACATCTCCTGGAGGAAGTTGATGTTGATGGTGTAGATTTAGATAAATTTCTCTTAGAGGTCTTAGAGAGAAGTAATGACACACAGCAAGAATAATGATTTCACCTTAACACACTATTTAAATCTAGCCGATCAAAGGCCAAC
>Ga0209756_1002524_pt1 | contig 15727 bp, 14 predicted proteins | sample ETNvirenome_6_85_FD_184071 | JGI IMG/M metagenome (GOLD analysis project Ga0209756, IMG submission 184071) | Marine viral communities from the Pacific Ocean - ETNP_6_85 (SPAdes) (version 3) | ecosystem: Environmental > Aquatic > Marine > Oceanic | place: Pacific Ocean | collected 2013-06-19
AAACGTACCCAGTATCCAATAAAGATGTTCCTTTATGTCCAATTAACACTTGGTTAGCTGGGAAGTAAGGGTCTCTATATACAGTAAATCTTCCTGATAATGTTCCAATTTTCTCAATACCCATATTATATGAATCTTGTTCTGGTGACGCATTTGAAACGTGGAAGTATTCCAAGTCATCAAAAATTGCAGAAACCTCTGAAGAACATACAATCCAGTTAGCCCCACCTCTTAAGGTAGACTTGTGAATTTGAGCAGAAATTTGGTTTATAGTTGTAATCAATGTTTGATTCCAATCTTTTTGAGTATATGGAGCTTGACCAGCTGAGAATCTCTTCCAACCGTTGTAGTCCCATCTTAAGTCCCACGCTGCACCTTTTCTAAGGTCTCTCAAGATTTCTCTATCAATTTCAGCTGCAACTTCTTCAGATAATAAAGCTGTTAATTCAGCTTCAGCATCAATATTATGGAATGCAGAAACATCTTGTGCAAGTTCCGGTGACCATTGAGCTCTTAACTTTCTTTCAGTAACAGAAACTGTAACTGCTTGTAAGTCAAAAGAAACTTCACCCATTTGGTCTTCGAATTCAAGACTGTTATATTGTCTCCATTGAGCGTCCCATACATAAGCTGTATCACCAGATGAACCAACATAACCATCTACTGATGTACAAGATACACAAGCTGGACAAGATAAGTCTAATTCAAGATATACAGTACCTGTAGAGTCACACACATCTGTTCTATCAACAATACCAAATCCGTATTTTTGTGTAACAACACGATATAAGATTGCTGTGTCAACTGCGTAAGTAACAGCAGTAACTTGTGAAGATAAGTCGTTAGGGTCACCGTCAGTATCACAACATACAATACTACCAGCACTGTTAGAAATAACTAATGAAGCTAAGAAGTCTTCATTATCCATCTCATTACCTTTAGCATCTGTTAATTTACCTGGGCCAGTAGTACTGAATCCAGTTAAACCAAGAACAACTGTTCTTCTACATGTTTGGTGATAAGTAAGACCGTTTGTACCATCCCACACTAATTGATTACCTGACCATGTAAAAGGTTGTACTGCAGTGTCATTTGCTACTGTAAAACTTCCTTTTGAGTAGTCATATAAACCATCATTTGCTTCTTGTGGTGCATTTCCAGCGTAAAAATCATCATATAATGATGTTGATGCTGCTGATAATGAAGCTCCTGGTGCGTCTTGGTAACCACCTGCTGCTGTTTGTGGTTTATTCCCTAGCGGTGCTCCGTAAGGTGAAAATTGTACTCCTGTTGCAGCGTAAGCTGCGATTTTAGGTACAAAGTAGAACAATTTACCAATTGGTAAGTTCATAGCTTGTACAGAAACGATATCGTTTGCCAATAATTTCGAGAATACTCTTCTAATTATTGGGAAAACAACTGTTTCGAATGAACCTGAATCAGCGGCTGTAGTAGCTTCGTTGATTAGGTGTGTAGCTTGGTTTTCATATAGTTGAGCTATATTTTCTTTAACATGTCCTTTAAGACCGTCAAGAAAACCAAGACCGTTCCATTTGTTTAAGGTATCTTCTTTGATAACTTTAAGGTGTTTTAACCCAATGTTACCGACCATACCTGATTCTAATAGTGCTCCCATAGTTTTTTTATTTTTTTAAAAAGCGTTTATTTAATTTTAGACATTAAGTCTTTCATCCTACTAAATTGTGGGTTTTCGTAAACTTTTGATTCCAATAATTTACCTCCACTAGTAGGAGTCTTAGTAATTTTCTTTTGAACTGACTCCGAAATTGTTTTTTTATGTTTAACCACCTCCTGAGTTAATCCTTCTTTGATTACCTTATACAATCCTTTAGAACCTTTTAATGAATTAACTCCATCAAAACGTCTTAAAATATTGATTTTTTCCTGCTTGGTAGTTGAATGTTCGGTGAATAAACGTGTTACGTAAGCTAAGTTTGAATTAAACACACCCACTTCATTCAATTTATCTTTAAAAGTTGTTAAAGCTTTTCTGTAATCAGAATTTTTAACTTTTAAAGTTTCTACCTCTTCTTTAAGAAGATTGTAGGACTTTCTAATACGACTTTCTCCAAGATTACGATTGTTACTGATAGCTTTTCTAATTCCAGAAGGTTTGTGTTTTCCATTAGATTTTCTTCCAAACCCTAAAGTTCGTGAAGCTTCATCCATTTCACCTTCATAGTCTTTGTAGTGACCACCTTTTCCATATTTTCCACCTCCCACATCACCAGTTTTGGTTCTGTGACCAGAAGTGTTCATACTTCTATGATAATCACCTTTGTTACCACCCCAATCTGCGTCTTCTCCGAGTTCATAATCCTTATAGTGTCCACCTTTACCGTATTTGCCGCCTCCGACATCTCCAGCTCTATGTTTTACACCACCAGAACTTCTTCTTTTGTACTCGTCTTTATTGCTTCCCCAATCTGCGTCTTCAGCAACCTCTTCTTCAGGCCCTAAATCCATTTCTTCTTCACCTAATTCCATATCATAATCATCCTCTGCTTTTTCTGATTCAGGAGCGTCAACTCCCATCACACCAGTTTCGTCAAAATCTTCGTCTAGTTCAATTTCATAAACAACTTCATCCTCCATTTCTAGTTCGTCCATTTCGTCCATGTTATCCATGTCATCCATGTCTTCTGTTTCTTTAATTGATTTTTTCATTGTTTTTGATTTTTTACTTTCTTCTAATTTAATGATGTATTCAGCATCAGTATTGTTATCGGTTAACTCAATTTCCTCATCATCCTTTTGGATTATGATTCCGTCTTCGTCTCCCATAGCTTTAAATACTTTTAATACTTCACCATCGGATGCTAATGTTAAGTCTAGAGGTGGCAGTTCAGGTAACTCTACGTCGTCTGTCTCGTCCCCAATGTCAAGTTCCATGTCGTCATATGCTTCAGGTTCCATTTCCAGTTCTTCACTTTCCATTTCATCATCAACATCAATAACATCAACTTCTTCTTCTTCTTCTTGCTCCTTAAGGTAATCGTTTTCGGTTAACGATTCTTTTACCAATTCATGAATTTCTTCCTTCATTGTTGAAGAAAGTATTTCTTTTGCATTAGACTTCATAGTTTCTTCCAACTGTTCAGCCTCGAGCAACGCTTTTTCTAAGATTGATTCACTCACGTTTTTTTATTTTTTTTTTAAAGTTTATTTTTAAAAAGCCACATGCATAATGTAGTTTTATAATAAATATAATCATATTGTAAAAAAACCTTATTTAAATGGCTTTAATAGATGTTTTATCTATTTAAGAAATTGTCTAGTTTAGACATCATGGATAAGGATTTATTAAATGTGTCTGGTTTGGGTTTGGATGATTCTATCATTTCACTAGTTTCGTCTACACTGTCAGCGGTTTCGTCTTCTTTAAATAAATAGGACCCTGGGGTTGATGGGGAAGATACTAAATCAAAACATATTAACTCAAAATCTTCTTGTACTTCATTATACTCTCCGTTTTTTGTTAATGACCCAACACCTCTCGAAGATATTCCTAGGGTTACCCCTTGTCTTAGTAGATTAGCTGCCATATCCCCTACACAAGATATAATACCTTCTTTCATATATGCGGGGGAAGTTAATAGTTTCATTTTACCTATTAGTCTATTGCCCTCCCACCATGTTTCTGTTATGATATGTGAAGCTCTGTCTAAATCTATAAGAGAAGATTCTGGATGATTTAATTCTGAGATAGCTCCTCCTTTTTTTATAACTTCTTGATATCTTTCGTTCTCTCTCCTTAATATTTTTTCCGGATAAATCCTTCCGTTTCTATTTGGTGTGTCGTATTTTTGTAGAATTGCGTTCATATATATCTCACCCCCTGAGTTTCCTTCTTCTATTTCTTTAATGATAGACCTATTGTCTTCAGGTGAAATGTATCCGTCATTTTCTACTAATATTCCGTGGCCGATTTCTCTAGCTTCTAATACTCTCATAAATTGCTTTTTCTATAAATATAATAGGAAATAAAAAAACCTTTGTTATTGTTTGGTATAGAATTCTATTTTTTAGAATTATAAAATTTAAATGTTCTAGTTGTTAAAAAAGAATCTTCTATAATTTTATGGGTTAAATTCTTAACTGGTTCAGATAAGTGGGTAGATTTCATATCTAATTTGTTTTTTGGATGTAGAAATAGGGTCACTTCACACCTTACAAAACTTCTTTTGTGTTTTTTTATACCACTTGCTCTTAAATCTAAATCTATTATTGATATATCTTTAAAAAGTGACTTCTTTAACTCATGGTGTACCGTGTTTTTTATTCTGCTTTTGAATTTTTTAACCACTTTCCCCCAATTGTCGGCCTCTTCTGTTGGTTCTGCCCATGTGGATAAATTAATGAATAATGATTTAAGTGATGTGATATCCACTGTACCATAAGATGTTCTAAATAAATCAGAAACTTGTGTTTTTATTTCTCTTCCTTGTTTTAACATATTAGTTATTTTCTATATTAAAATATAAAAAATATAGGAATTTACTTCAAGTCCTCTAACAAGCCCCTAACCCTAATATATGATTTTTTGCTTTCATCTAACGTCTTAATTTCATTTTTTACTTGTACTAATCTTGCTGATAACGATTCATCTTGGGATTCAGAAAGTAATGTATTTATTTTAAGAAGTGATATTTCTTTTATGTTTCCAAACTCATTTTTAAGGGTTTCTTCCGTCATTAATAATGTGTTTTTTAGAATTTCTTGTTGTCCTTCGGAAAGTTTATCACCATAAAAATCATTATACTTTTTACCCAATACATGGGAAAGTATTTTAGGGTTGTTAACTTTGTTAATAGTATTTTTTCTTTCCCCAGTTAAATGTGACGTTATTTTTCTTTTAGATTCCGTCACCAATCCCAAGTCAGAAAAATTTCTATTAAAAACGACATTATCTATCTGTCGGTATAAGATATTGCTTTTTTCTTCACATAGACTTTTCCTGTCATTAATTATTTTATCAAGTATTGGTTTTATTTTTACTAAATGTTTTTTATTTTCTTTTAGATAATTAAATGCTTCATTTAAGTATTCTGCACTTTCTTCTTTAGTTTTAAACCTTTTAGTTTCTATGTCATTATATAATGTAAAAAATTCTCTTAGTACTTTAGAGAACTTCATCGCTCCCATTATAACAGATAAATTTTTCTTGAATGTATTGGTGTCTTTAAAGGAGTTTTCCAGTATAGTATCTATACTATTTTTGTAATAAGAGAAGTTTTTCATAAATTTACTTTTATAATAAATATAGTTAATCCTCTAATAAATCCTCTATATTTTCACTAATGCTGTCAATATTATTATTAGTTCTATTTCTTATCTCTTCTAGCCCGTCTAACGATAATCCGGTTTGTTCCATTAATACTGGTAACCCTTTTTCTTTATTAAATGATTCCGCAGCTGGTTCTGGTTCTGTTATTTCTTCACCACCTCCTGGAGCTTCTGTTTCTGGACCACCCATATCAAAGTCTGCATCTGCTTCACTTCCCATGTCTAACCCAGTTTCTGCGTCTGCTGATACATCTTCTGGTTCTTCTTTTGGTGGTTCTCCGTATAACTTATCTATAGTATTAAATAACCCTGTTTTCTTAATGACCTCTGCAGTTCCTTCTAACTCACCAGCTAAAGCTTTTTCAAATCTTTGTTGTTGTAAATCTAATTTAATTTCTTCATCACTCATACCTAAGATGAATTTTTTAGCCCAAGTAGCTGAAACTGGTGCTATTCCACTTCCAGGGTCACCTACTGCATCTTTATAAAGTGTAATTTTAGTTTGCCATTGTTCTAATTTTAATAGTTCTGCCTGTGTAGACGGGTTGGTTAATCCTAATGAGAAATTTTCTAATTCGTCCTCAAACCCTAAAACATATAAATGAATTATAGCAATTTTATTTAATTCTTGTATAATTGCTTTTTGGATTCGATTAATAGTTCTAGCAAATCTTATGTCTAGTAATGCTAAATTTTTACCTTCACCAACTACCTCTTCAAAACCTAAGAAAGCTTTAGGTATCCTTAATGAAGCTAATAATTTTTTCTGTATATATTCTATATCTGCAATTTCACTTAGGTTGGTTGCTCCTGGTAGGGTATCTATAGGACTTGCGGCTGCTTGGTCTCTCACTGGTATAAAATAATCTTGGTCAACCGCCATTTGATTCATTCTTAAATCTACATTTCCGTTTGTTGGGTCAACTACTGGGTCTCTTTTAAATTTATTAGCAACTTTATTAATATAGGATTCCACATCCTTATCGTCCATATTACCAACAAATACTTTAAATACCCTTCTTTCTGGAGCTCTTGATGTTCTGTACACTAACATTGCGTCTTCAGCTAAAAGTAATTGTTTCCAAATTCTTCTAGCTTTTTCTAACATAGAGGTACCATATGGTAGTCTTCTATCGTCACCTAACAATCTAAAATGTGCTAGTTCCCAAGAATTAAATGTTAAATCTTTTTCTCTCCACTTAAACTCTACTTGGTGTGCTTTTTCATCATCATTATCCATTTGGTTCAGGTAACTATGACCTTCTGTTCTTTCCATTTCTATATTAGGTAGTTGGTTGCATCCAATTATTCCTTTTTCTGGGTCAATTTTTAAGTAAACAAAATTGTCTCCGTATTTGCAACAATTACGAATCCACATAATAAGATTAGTATCCACATCCAATATATTATTAAACAAATCACCTAAAATAGATTTGATTCTAGTAGATTCAGACTGTATAGATAGAATGTAGCCTTTTTCTGATGGGGTAGTGGATTCTTCCGCGTAAATGTCTAAAGCTGCGGATATCTCAGGTGTGAATTCCATAGATTCATAATCATAATATGAAGCTAGTCTTGTTGGTTCGTAATAAATAGATTTAGTGTATAATTCATTATCTATTTTCTGCCATTGATTGGACAGGTACATGGATTGTTGAAGTTGTAACTTTTGTTCCTCATATTCCTTTTTAGAATCTGTTTTTAAAATTTCCTGAGACCCTAACTTAAATTTTTGGTATGTGGGCTCTGTAGATGTCGGCCCAGCTGGTCCGAATAATTTTCCTAGTCTTTGATATATTGTTAGATTTTCTGCCATGTTGTTTAATAATACTGATTATATTATAAATAGTAAATCATTTATTATCGGACTTTACCAAATAACCAAGCATTGTCTTTATAGAGTTGTTTGGTGTCTGTTTGACCATTTCCTGGTAACCCAAAAATAGGAATGTTTTGTTGAGGTTTCCTGTTTTGGGGTTCACTTTCATCAGTATTACTACTAGTTGTCCAATTATCTATCATTGCTTTAGTTAGGTTGTCCGCTTTTTTTAGTTGTGAGAATGAGTTTTCTCCGACGTAAAGGGCCATTGCTAATGCCATTATAAGGTCGTCATGTTTACCTTTCATGTGGTTAGGCCTTCCATTTATATATACAAATGTGTATAACTCGTTTAATAACCTTTTAGACCTTATAATAAAGTTGTGTCTTAAAGCTTCCTCGAAAGCTGATATTATTTGTACTCTTTTATTGTTAAAAGCTAATCCTGGTACCTTATTCGCTGCATTTGGGTTATACTTCCATCTATCTGCTGTATTTAACCCTTCTACGTATAAGTCTTTATATCCTAATTCTTGTAGTTTTCTAGAAGTAGCGACCCCCATCCCTCCAGTAATATCAGTAACTACATAAGCGTTATAAATCCCACCCCACTTATATATTATATCTGCAGCTAAATCAGGTGGTATTTTGCCTAAGTACTCCAATACTTGACATCTCTCGTCAAAATCAATAATAACTATAGAAGTAAAATCTTCTGAATCTCCTCTACTAACATCACAACCTAAAATATATTTATGACCTTTTTTTGGTTTTTCCCACACCCATAGTTGGTTTCCTATAAACATTTCTTCTGGGTCCATAATGTGTATATCTTTAATTTGTTCTACAGTTTCTACTGGTATAACATTATCTCCTGAACCTAGAAAAGCACTTTCTAACTCCTGTGATATTTTTCTTCTATCATATTTAAGTTTTTTAACCATACTCTCAAACCAACTGGAACATGGTTTATATCCCTCTTTGATTAACCCGTCAAATTTATCTAAATCTTTTTCGTATAAAAACTCGTTTTCATTATAGTCTTCTCTATTTAGTAAAAAATGTACAATGTCTTTGGTTTTCACCCAAAAAATATCTTGGGTAAATCTAGGGTCATTTTGCCAATGAAGTTCCGATATATGAAAACTATTTAAACCTTTTATAGATTGTTCATAAATTTCATAATAAATCTTATCATAACCATTAGGTGTAGATATCACTATTACTTTACCTCCAGTAGAAAGGGAAGCCATACACGCTGCCCAAAAATCATCACCAGCTTCTATATACGCGGCTTCATCAAAAATAAGTGTTGTGGGTGTAAAACCTCTAAGTGCATCAACAGAAGTTGCTACCGCTTTTACTTCACTACCGTTATTTAATTTAAAATGTTTTTGTGAATCCTTCTCTTTAGAAAAACCAACATTAATCCAGGTAGGCCACTGGTTCAAAAACCCCCTTACTTTGTTTGCAAATTCAGAAGCTGTGTCTAATTTATTAGCAATTATAAGAATTTTTTCAGGTTTGGTTTTTGAGGCAAATTGTAGTTTTTTGGATACCCAAGCTGCTGTGGCGGTTGATACACCTGCCTGACGATACTTCTTTGTGATGTTATCGTTATACTTCTCAAAGTTATCTAACATCATTTCCTGTTCAGGAAATAAATTAAATGGGACGTATTTAGATTTGGTGTTGTCGTAAGTTTCTAAATATGTACGTATAGCATAATTAGTGTCTTGGAGACATTTGGCATACTCTTGTATTAGCTCTTCTTTATTCATATACTATAAATATCTGAAAATTATGAACCTTTTACAAGTTATATAAAAAGTCTTTTTCGGTTTGTGTTAAGGATTCCATACCACTTTTGTTGATTTTGTCTAAGATTGTATCCATATCTAACTCTTCTACTTGTTCTGGTTCTGGCGATAAATCTACACCTATATCTATAGGTTCTGATGTTTCACCGCTAGCGTCTTCCCAATCTTCATCTTTAAGTTGCGCAACTATTTCATCAATCATTTGTTTTACGGTATCTTTACCTTTTTGGGTTCCGGAAAGTATTTGTTTAGCTAAAGCTAAAAATTCTTCTGCTTCTAATTTTACGAATTTATAATAAAAATAATTCTTAATCCTTTTCTGTTCATCGATATCAAAGAAATTGTCTGGGTATACTTCAAGAAATTTTTCCCAAATTATAGGTCCTAATCTTAAATCCCATACTTCTGCTGGTAGTGTGTCCTCCATCCCAATTACTTCTTCTGCCATATCGGGGTCTGATGGTAGTCCATGAGCAGAAACGTACTCCATAACACCTTTGTATAATTCATGAACTAAAATAGGGAACATTAAACCTTTCGCTTTAATCGTTGGTGGGTCTGTTTTTAAGTCTAGTTCTTCTTTCCCACCCATTGCTTGTTCCGCTCCACCACCACTAATCATACCTTCCATATCAGGCATTACCCAATAAAGTAAATCGTTAACTGACATTACTATAGAGTATAGCCCCACTAAATCTGGGTTAATTTCATCTAATTTTTCTCGAATTAAATGATACATATAATGAGCTTTTTTTGATGACCCTTGTATTAAAGAATTTATAAATCTTCTTTTTTGTTTCTCTAAATCTAATTTTTGTAATCTCTTAGCGGCTTCGTCCTCCATTTCAAAATTTGGGTATTCCGGTTCCTTCTTTTTCTTTTTTTCCTTTGGTTTTTTCTGCATTCCTTCTGCTGTTGGTTTTTCCAACTTAGCGTCAAATTGTAAGTCTCCTTCTGGAATACCCATCTCGTCCACAACTAGTTCTACAGCTAAATCTTCTAGAACTTGTTTATTCTGTGATTCAATCTGCATAACTCTTTGTGCTGCTTGCATTAACATTGGTTGTAAAGACATTAGGGTTTGGGGGTCTATATTCTCTACCCCTGTAGCGTCTTTTACTTTTTGTACAACGTCTTGAAATCTTTGTGAAGCTATTAACTCTTCAAAGTTATCTGGTATCCCGTCTTTATCTACATCTGGAAATGCTTGGTGTGCCCCTAGTGGGTGTTCCTGTGAACGTAATTTCGCTTCAATATCTGGGGACATTCGTTCTCTTCTATCACCGTAGTCTATTGGCGGGGCTTCGTTTAATTTTTTCTTAGCCATGTTGTGTTAGTGCTTTACCTAAGTTAGTTGATTTTAACCAACTTGGTAGTGAACCTTTATTTCTTGCTTTTGGTTTTGGTGTGGTTTTTGGTCTTTCAAATGGCCCTCTTCTTTTTTTCTCTCCTGGTTTACTTGGTGCTATTGTTGGGGTTTTTAAGGGTGCGGGAGCGGTAGTTGCTTCGGGAGCTCCTACATATTCACCTTCATCATCTCTATCTGTTTCACTTAAATTCATTTCTCCAACAGTAACTCCATTCAATTTAATGTCACCAGCGGGACATATATTTAAATCAATTATGTTAGTGGTATCTTGTCCTTTTAGAAACCCCGTAAGGTGTCCGTCATCATTAAAACCGTCTACTTGTACGTCCATACTTGGGTCCATCTCCTCACCAATCTCTACAATGGTATTAAATGATTCGTTTTGTTCTTCTGTACCTAAATTATTAGATTCATTTACCTTCTTAGCCATATTTTCTTTTATTGTTTTGATAAAAGAAGCTTTTGTGATTTCTGCATGTTGGTTAGTTTCAACTAACGACATTACCCATTCTTCTAATATTCTTCCTTCGTCTATTTTATCTGGTAATTCTTCATAATCTTTTTTTGTCATTTTAGACCCGAGCTTTTCTGCGGCTGCGGGGTTAATAGCGTATAGATACTTTTGTTGTGCTTTGCTCGCAAACTTTTCTTCTATTTCTTTTTCTCTTAATAATGGAGTTCCGTCTATATCAACATCTGGATTTCCTGTGTCATCAGTTTCAATGTCCAATTCTTCTTCTGTCTCATCTGTTTCCTCCAAATCTTGTTTTAAATAAGCTAATTCTTCTTCTTTTTTCTGAATTAATGTTGCTTGTGCTTTTTTAGCGTCTTCGGAACTAACAGCTTCTTTAAAAATTTTCTTATTTAATTCTATAAGTTGTTTATTAGAAAATAAAGATAGGGTTCTGTGTGTGAACCCTTCATTTACAAATTTATTAATTATGTCTTTTCTAGTTTGTCTCATTTTTTAAAATTTTATCAAATTCTAATATTATATCTCTAGCATATAATTTGTTTTGGGTTTCTTTAATGTTTTCTCCAAAATGAAAAACTAGTCTTTCTTCTTCGTCATTGTCGTAAGATTCTTCGTAGGTTTCCCACCCCAATGCTATTACCCCATCTAAAGCGTGTTCCATGGAAAAATAATCCGAATTTTGTACCAACTCTAACTTAATATTCTTACCACTCAAAACCCCAACTTTTTGTATAAATTCTATTTCTGGAGGTCCTGGTTTTCCGTGTGCAGGTATAGAGTCCCAATCTTCACCCCACATTTCTTCTACAGTATTCCCAAATATAAACTCATAAATGTTCTCATTTTTATAATCAGGACCAAGTTCATTTACAAATAAAAGTTTCATTTTATTTTATAGAACCGTTATTTAATACCCAGACTTTTTTATTTCTACCTTCAAGTATTATTCCTTTACTCATTTTTCTTTTAAACTTAAAAGATTTATTCTCTTTTAAGAATTTTTCACAACTAAGTTCTTGCTCTACACTATTATAATGTTTTTTAATATTTTGTTTTTCTTGTATTTTTTTAACTCTAGAATTAATATATTTTCTAGGATTAGTTTTTATAGTCTTTTTTTCTACATATGACTCTAAAATATTTCCTACTCTATTTCTAAGAGATTCCATCGCTATATCTTCTTCGTCTTCTACTTCAATGTCTTCGTCTCCAGTTTCCATACCTTCTTCATCTTCCATTTCCATACCTTCTTCATCATCCCCCATATCAATATCTTCTACTTCTTCTTCATTACCATATTCAGTTTCATCATCCTCAAAACGGCTTAAAATATCTTCTAAATCTTCTTCATCCAAATTTTCTAACTCAACCGCAGAAATAATAGAATTTATAACGTATTTGATATCTGCACTTCCCATTTCTTCTTCCGCATCTCTAAGTTTTTGGCCTAATTTTCCAGTAAGTTTTTGTATTGGCTTCATAAACCCTTCCATTTCAGCTTCTTCACCCTCATCTTCGGTGTCCACATCAACATCCATTTCTTCGTCGTCCATCTCCATTTCTTCATCACCACCTTCCATATCTACATCCATGTCCATTTCTTCATCACCACCTTCCATATCTACATCCATGTCCATTTCTTCACCACCTTCTTCATCTGGTACATTTAAAACAAATTTTTCTTGTTCGTCCATTTCGTCTTCTGTAGTTTCATTTGTTACTACTTCAGTATATTGTTCGTACATTGAAATGGCTTGTCCGTCATTGTATTCTTCGTTTAATGGTTTAAATATTAAATTCATTCTTTTAAGAGCAGCACCATAACTTCTAAAACGGTCTTTCTTTTTATTCATAAATCCGTTAATATAATCTACTTCAGATTCATTGATTCCACATTTTAAATAATAACCATCGAATTCTTTAACAATAGAATACGTATTTCCGTCTGCTCCTTTCTTACTAAAAGAACTAGTAGATATATGATAATCTTCATTTTTATTTGTTTCACCAAATCTAGCAATCTCCATGATTCTTTTTATTTTGTCGTCTCCTTTTAGTTTTTCACTACCGATAGGTTTTAAATTTCCCATTTTAATTTTGTTTTTATTTTATTTTATTTAATTTTGTAATCCACCACCACCAATTATGGTTGGCCTAAACATAGCTGTCGTTCCCGAGTAATTATCTGAACGTGTTATACCCGACATTGGTCCACTACAACTACATGGATAACACAAAAATATTAAGTCCGCGTCAGTAGCACTAATACCACCCGGATTAATCACTAAGTCCATTGATTGACCTTGGGTTGCAAATGTAAAAGTTACACCGTTATAGGTAAATGCTCCACCGTTTACTGTTGCGTAAACACTTGTACACTTATAACCCTCATAAGCAGCTCCAGTTATGTCAGCTCCACTAACGGGTGTTGTTGGTATTGATGCTCCTCCGTAATTTCCTCCAGCCATAATTAATTAATTATTTTTTATTTAATTATAAATATATCTAAATAGCAGAAACTTTTTCCTCAACAGTAAGAGTTTTGTCGATTAATGTGTTTCTAACGTCATTTATTTTTTTTAAATAGTCATTTCTTCGTAAAAATTTAAAAACAAGGTTCTCATATGAATACTCACCCTCGTCTTTTAATCCACTTCCACGATATTTTTTAATTTTATTTTTTAACTTTTCAATGTCTCTCAACACCACTGATGGTTCCTTTCTTTCAGAATCAATTTCAATCATATCTATTTTTTCCATCCAGTCTTTTGCTTTACTTAGTAGCTTGCTTGTATCTATTACTATTTCTTCCTCTTTACTAGGTTCTACAATCCAATCATTGTAAAGGACAGAATAAACTCCAGTAGCAAAATGAGATTCACTACTATCCTGAACGTAAACCTCAACATCAAACCCTTTCATGGTCACATCTCTTAGAGAATTCCAAATAATTCTACGGCTATCTAAATATTTTTTAAGTAACGAGTTGGTCCCTCCTGGAAAATCTATTATAATATGTAAATCGACATCAGAAAACTTAGACCAATTAAAATTAGATAGTGACCCAGTTAAGGTTATGTCTTCTATATTTAATTCTAATTTACTAAAATCTACATAGTCTTCTACCACCTCTAATAGAGCACTACGTATTTCTGGTTTCATTTTATATACCTCACCATCTAACTCCCAAATATCGGGATTTAGTTCGTCTTGTATTTTAAAACTTTTTATAATTTTGGTGTTGGACTGTTCCATATATTATAAATATAGGGAATATCTATCTATGACAATTTTTTGTAACGATAGTTCTTAGATATATTTTTAGAAAAGAATGAGCCTTGGCTTTCCGCCATTCTCATTTTAGTGAATATAGAGATTGGTACTTTATTGTACGAATATTTTCCTCCTTTTTTAAACTCTACAATTAGTTCACTGGTTTCCGTGTTATATTGTGAAGCCTTCAAATTGGAGGAGTCGTATTCGTTAATAATTAATTTTCCTTCTATTTTTTCCTTTTTTATAGCCATTACTATTACGCTTCTTGTGTAGCTGGTTGTGGGTTGTTCCCTTGTGGGTTATTAACAATATTAGGGGTTCCAGCGGTCTGTGTTTGAATTTGTTGGATTTGTTGTCCCATATTATTTAGTAGTAACGCTAGATTTTTTACCGAATTAAATAACTGGTCTACTCTATCCTCTAATTTTAATGGTGGCATTGGGCTGTCTAAAAAATGTTTAACTCTAGCGACCAACTCTTCTGGTGTTCTAAAATCTCTATTGGGTAACCACACTTCTTCTTGAAATACTATAGTTGGTGTTACCCCTAGTCCTGTTATTCTTAGAAGATTATTCCATTCCTCAAAGTTATCACTAGTAATAACTTCTTCGAAGGCAATTTCATTTTCAGTTAAAGCGTCTTTTATTTTTTTACAATAATGACATGATGGGTTTGTGTATATTTTCATAATATGTTTTTTTTTAATTATATGTGTTTTGGTAATGAAAGGAAACTTAATTCCTTTCATTATTTAAAAATTTATTTAACTTCTTCAAACTCCACATCGGTAGTGTCTGAATCTTCTGAGTTCGGTTTATCTTCTTCGGTTGTGGTATCATCGTAAAGTTGGGTGGAGACTTCTTGCCATTTATTATTTATTTCTTCCATTATTTCATCAATTAAAGATAACTCTTTATTTTCCATAGATTTTTTAAGTCTCTCAAGAATTTCACTTAAATCTTTTTTACTATTATCATCTAATTTTTCATCATATTCTTTTAATTGTTTTTCTGTTTGAAATATCATAGCGTCTGCCTCATTTATCTTTTCTACCTCTTCTTTTTTCTTATTGTCTTCATCTGCATTAGCTTCCGCTTCTTTTTTCATTCTATCTATTTCTTCTTCAGATAAACTACCACCTGACTCAATTTTAATATTTTGTTCTTTACCGGTGCCTTTGTCGACCGCTTTAACATCTATAATTCCATTTGCATCAATATCAAAAGTAACCTCAACTTGTGGGATTCCTCTTGGTGATGGTGGTATATCGGTTAACTGAAATCTCCCTAAAGTTCTATTATCGTTAGCCATAGGTCTTTCACCTTGTAATACATGAATGTCTACGGCTGGTTGATTGTCTACCGCTGTTGAAAATACCTGACTTTTAGATGTGGGGATAGTGGTGTTAGCGTCAATAAGTTTTGTCATTACTTGTCCCATTGTTTCAATACCTAATGAAAGTGGTGTGATGTCTAATAATAGAACGTCAGTAACATCTCCCGCTAATACACCTCCTTGGATTGCGGCTCCCATTGCTACTACTTCATCTGGGTTTACACCTTTAGATGGTTTTTTCTTGAATAGTTTTTCAACCGCTTTTTGTACAGCTGGAATTCGTGTAGACCCACCAACTAGTAATATCTCGTCAATATCAGTTGCTT
>Ga0209756_1002530_pt1 | contig 15691 bp, 4 predicted proteins | sample ETNvirenome_6_85_FD_184071 | JGI IMG/M metagenome (GOLD analysis project Ga0209756, IMG submission 184071) | Marine viral communities from the Pacific Ocean - ETNP_6_85 (SPAdes) (version 3) | ecosystem: Environmental > Aquatic > Marine > Oceanic | place: Pacific Ocean | collected 2013-06-19
GGTACTATTTTCACTCTAGCTGGAAAATCCGATAATTGAACAAATGATTTGTCTGCATATTTCATTGCTGTAAATCCATTAGCAGTTTTGCCATTAGCAGTTTCTCCAACAAAAGCATTAAATAAATTAACACCAATACTATAACCATCCAAAAATGTTGGATTTCCATATGAGTCTGTAACAGGAATATTAAGGGCCAAATGGTTTAATTCAAAATCTACTGAATACCAAGAACTATCTTTGTTTAACTGATATCCATCAATTATTTGATTTCCTGGAAAATAAAAATCATTGCGGCCTCCAAATGTGGCTGATGGATTGGCAGTAAAGTTTGATGCTAATAATCTTCGCATATCAACAAAACTTAAATTATCCTTATACCAAGATGGTATAAATGCTATTGACCAATCTATTGCCTGAAATGGGACTGTTGTAAAATCTGCATCAGCAGTTGGTATATTTACAACAGCACCTAAAGGATCTGGATTAGTTAGGTTCTCTACAACTAAAACTAATCTCTGATAATATGATCCAGCAGGAAATGAGTTAATAACATTATTTACATAATCTGTTATAATATTAAGATCTAAAACACTAACAACTCCATCATCGTTAACATCAGCTTTAAGTATTTCTGGCAGTGTAATTAGTCCATTAATAACTTTTGTTTGATCAGCATTCAATGATAAATCATAACCATCAGGCAACCAAGAAGATACTCTTAACTGATCACTTGCATCAATTTTATTATTTGTAACAATATCACCATAAGAGTCTTTGATGAGAATAGCATCTGTTATTCTATATTTTAGGTTTTTAGAGGTGTTTGGTGTTAAAATAGAGCCAACTAAGTTATTGCCAAGTAAAGTACTAGATGGATTTAAAATATGAAATGTATTTCCAACAGCTTGACCAGGAAGAGTTACAGAACCTGTAATTGTAGCAGGATTGCCTCTTGGGTTATTATCCCTTGCCCTTCCTAAAACTATTGGAATTCCTGATACACCAATAGATGATATAAAATCAGCTTGATCCAACACTGATATGCTTGGAACAGAAGTTTTCCTAGAATAAACATCGTCTCCTGTTGTTGGATCTTCTTCTTGATCGCTAAATTCTTCTGCAACTTCTGTTATTATAAAATTGTCATTCAAATATGCTACAGTATAAAAAGTTTCTTTCTCAATCCAAGGAACTTCTATTCCAGAAGTATTCTTTTTTAATTTTGGAATTTGAATTCCAGTGCCATCTTGGTAGGCAATACCATCGTTAACTTTGATTTGTCCTGAATGAATTTCAAACCACATGTCTGAAGTTGTTACATTTGTCCAAGAAGACCCGTCAAATTCTATTAAGTATCCACTAGTATAAAGATTTTGTGCCTCATCAAAAAGAAGATCTCCAACACTCGTATCTCCAGATCTATTAATAGTTAAAGCATAATATGAATTTGCCGACAAAGGACTGTTAATAGGGTCAGAAATTAAATCATTGGTAAAAACAAAATCCACCTGTTGTCCATATTCATCTAAAACAACTCCTCTATCTGCCAAATCACTCATGTCTAAAGTCCCAAGAGTTATTGCCCCTGGACTAGGATCAAAATCTACTAAATTGTCAGAAACAATGGCTACTGGACAATCTAAAGAAGTTTGTAAAGGATGAAGAGATAATGTGACAGATCCAGACCAATTATATTGACTTCCAGCAGCCGCAGTAGCATCTTGCTTAACTGCCATGAGAATTGATATCTTCTGTATATTATTTGAAGTTAAATAAAATTTCTGACCAATTTTTTTCGTAGGATTGTTTTTTAAAATCTCTCTTTGGTCGAAAGGAGTTGTGTAAACATCCATATCTGTATATGATTTATCACTACCAATTGCTCCCTGAAGCATCGCAGAAAGTGTGGTGAAACTTGATACCCTTGAGAAATCACGAAAGAATAAGTCTGGTTGGAAATTTTGTGCAGCAATTATTGATTCACCTGAAATCTCCATTGAATCAATTTCTGATATTGTACAAAAACCTGTGGGGGATCCATAACCATCTGTTGACCTATGAGCATAATCTCTACTTCCATTAGCATTTCCAAAAGAATCATTGAAAATTATAGCTCTTATTGACTTATATCTCTTTGTTGTTACTTGAGAACCATCTTTTATAAACCAAAATCTATCATAAACTAAGTCTCCACCAAATTCATCCCCTATAATACAAATTTTGGCAATTCTTTTTACACCAGCCAAATTAAAATTATTTACAGTAACCACAAGATGATTTCCCTCAAGAGAATCTGTTGGTGATAATAAGTCATTACCAATATAAACATTTTGACCATCAAATGAATATCCATCCATAAGCAATTGCTGTGCCTGATTTAAATTATTAGTACTCAAAATTGTTCTAACAATTGCTTGATTTGGCACAATTCCACTTCCAAAAAAGTTGCCAACAATGGCAGCATCAGAAGACTTCCTATGTAATTGCTCTTGTTTTACATCATCAAGGTCAACTCTCATAGAATTATAAAAGTTAACCATTGCTGTATTTACGTCATATTGTATAGTACCCATTTTTAATCCTCATTAATGTTTAAGAATTTTTATAAATTCTTTTTATTTTTTATTCTTCTTCTTCGAATTCTACAAATGCCCTTGTGTGAGCGGGTTTTATTCTTTGTATTAAGTCAGGAACCAATGCTCTTGCTTTTGGGTCATTTTCCAAAAACTTAAAAGAATCTAGAACTTTAACTGTAAAATCAAATATTCCATATCCGGCATCTCGTGTTATTGCTATGTTTTCAACTTCTTCTTGAGTTGTTGTAAAATCTGCCAAATAAGTTGTTAGAGCATCAGTCACAACTGGATTCGCAGTATTTACATTACTTGTATAAAGAAAATCATATCCCAACAAACTTCCTGGACCAGTTCCACCAAGTAATCTGACACCTCTCGATGAATCAGAAAATCTTAGATTGTCTATTTTTGCCATGGCAGGAAATTGTTCAGTAAAGTCTGCACCAATATAAATTTTATTAAAGAAATCAGTTAAATTTATATCAGAAAGTAAATTTCTACTAACTGAAGTTCCTACTAAACCTTGGCCCCAAACTGTTGGCTGTCCATACATTACTAAACCATATAATAATCCAGTTCCATAACGAATTATCCCGCCCTCAACTCCGTCAACAAGCATTCTCAATGTATCTTGATTATCAGTGTTATTTAAATCCCAAGTAATGTGAATTCTATGCCAACTATTTTTCTTCCAAAAAACAGATGTTCTTATTTGAAATTCACTTCCTCCCGCAACAACTAATAAGTTAAGATTACTAAACTCATCTTTAATAATACTAAATCTATCACCAGTTGAATCTTCAGGAACATATGTTACTATTACATTCCTTAAGTTTGCTGGTAATGCTTGTTCAAGATTTATTAATACACCATTTGAATCTAAACTTCCCCCAATAAAATAATCTGTTGTTGACCCAATGGGAATTACAGATATTATGGAACGTGCGTTAAGTGGCAACATAATTTTTAATGGGGTAAAAGCCGCAACCTCAACAGATTCTTCTGTAGTAATATCAACATAATATCTATTTGTTGGATCATTATAAGTGTCCAATAATGGACTAACCCAAAATTCAATTGTGCCCTCATCATTACTAAATATCGATGTGTTATCTAAAATCAAAGCTTTCTTTGTATTAAAAACAGCAGATTGCCCAAATAATGTATTTATACTATTTTGACTATGAAAATATGAACCAGAATAACTGGAATAAAACGTTGCACTATTTTTTAACAAATCATCGAAATGAAATAATCCGGTCATCTGTGTTGTTGCACTATTTTTTTTCAATCTTTGAGCGTTAGTTGTTATAGTTCTTCCAGAACTTGGAAGAGTTTCATCTCTTCTAGTGTCAAGCATCATTTCATCAAAAATGATTAGTTCATCAATTGCGCCATTGAAAATATTAGATTTATCCATATCAGAACCAATCCATAATTTTTCTGGATTTCTATCCCATGGAAAAATTAAATAAGTGGGAGAATTAACCTCATACCATTTTTTTGTTAAATAATATGGTTGTCCAGCACTTCCGCTTATTTCTAATGTGATTAGTCCATTAGCAAATCCAGACTCACTATAATTTGTATTTAATACTTTCCAATTTATTGCGCTATAACTTACTGCTGCTGCTCCTATATTCAAAGTAATACTGCTAGAATCTTTCACCGCGCCTGAAGGATCTAAATCAACGTCTGTTATAGTATATGTTCCGGCTATTGCTGCTGGAGAAGTAATGTTTACAGTTTTATCAATATCTGACTCACTAAATCTTCCATAAGCATCTACTAGTTTAGAAGTGCCAATAGCCATTGTGCCAGTTATACCAGTTTGGTCAATAACAGAAAGTGTAACCGAAGCAAATTCCCCATTATTTTCTTCTCTTGTTATAGGTATATTTTCTCTAATCTCAATACTTCCGGCTGGCAATGCTTTATTTCTCGGCGTAAATGTTAAAAACATATCTGTAATAGTCTTCCAAAATTTTGATGTTGTTATTGTACTTAATAGAGTAAAATTAATAGTTTCTGTATTTACACCATCAACCGTTGTTCCGTTAATTTTAACACTATTAACCCCAGAAAAATCAAAATTTGTTCCTCTAATATTAATATCTAATTTTTTACCTAAAACATCATTGGATGGCTGGCCAAAAAATGGATTATAAGATTCCAATATTGTTGTACTTACGTTATAATCAAATCCACTGGCAAATGTATTATAACTATCATATCCATCTTGTATAGATAATCTGTCTAGTATAATTCCAGTTATGTTAATTTGAGAAACAGTAGAAGGTGGACTTGATAATATTTTTAACAAATTACTTGTCTTATTTCCCCAAACATACGTCTTCTCTTTAACTCTTTCTGTAGTAAGACCATAAGTGTAAAGGAATACATTTGTTCCACTAACACTAGCAGGTATTCCATTATAAACAACAACATTGTTTTGATAACCATCAAGAGTAAATTCATAATCAAACTGTGTTGTTGTTGGCGGTCTTAATTCGGTATCATTAGTAAATTCACCAACATATACTCCAGTTCTTTCAATATTTGGATCTATAGGAATGGCAGTAGTTATGGGATTTAAAGAATATTTTACATTATTTAATGAGGTGCTTAAGTTAAATGCTCCAACAGCCACTTCTGTAAGTCTAATTTGCAAATCACTATCAATCTGAGAAACTATAATATTTCTTGTTTGAGTCGCAATTCCATCTGCTGTAGAATCTATTATTAAAAATTTTGCCCCAACAAAAGTAGAAGTTGTAAATGTACCATTATTGTCTGTTACAATGTTTGACCCACTAACAGTATTTAATGTTGAACTGCCAGTTGTTGGCAGAGTAGTATTAGTAACTAAAAATTGAGCGGGATCATTTGTAGTAGTAACCGTACCTGGTACTGCTATATACCCACCATATTTGTATGTATTTCTAGTTTCTCTTCCATCAATGAATAAATGGAACTCATCTCTTTCCTCAACAGTACCTATTTTCCATGAGCAAGCAACATGATGAACAGAACCTCTTTCCCAATCAGAAACATCCCCAGACAATTGTCTAAATCTACCATCTTTGTCAAAAGTTGTAAATTTAAGTGTTCCATGACTATCTTTATAAAGACTCAATCTGTGTTTTCCTGCCTCTACTCCAGTGTCAAAAATATAATGATATTTTCCTGATAAGAAATCAATACCATCATAACCAACATTTCCATATCCAGAATAAGAATCATAGGTCATATTTAAAAAGTCATAACCGTCAACAATAAAATCGAAAATAATAGAATCTTCTCCAGAAGTAAGAAAATCATTCGCTTCATTTATTGGAGCAAATAACCCAGGACTATATCCATCATATCCATCTTTTGTGGTTGCCTCCATAACATTATGAAACTCTCCAGAAGTAGTAATGGTTCCCTCAAATCTTCTCTCTTCGACAATAGGCGCACGAGCTCTCATACGCCATCTCTCAGCAAGAGAGTCAAACCAAATAAAATAACCAGTCTCAGTACTAAAGTTAAATGGAAGACCATAATTTAATAAAGACTCTTTATTTAAAGTAAAAGGCATTGATGTTGGGTTATTTGCGGCAGAACCGATAAATATTTTATTTAAATTATTATACCCATCAAATGAAATATTAAATGTTATATCAGCATCAGATTCAAACCCTTTCCATTCTGGTTTAACAAAACATTCTAACGTTCCCTCATTAAATCTCATATTTTTTGCCGTTTGTATTTCTAGACTATCACCTTCTGAACTAAAAAGTAAACCGTTTCCAAATTTACCGGGAGAATATGATAAATCCCCGTAAGATTTTGCGGGCAATGGACTCAAATGATCTCTTCCCAGAATCCATTCCTGAAAAACAGATTCTGTTATAATGGGATCGACTTTTGTAAATTCATTTACCAATTGTTTAATTGCTGGTATTGTAGGCCCCTTAGCATAAGACTGAAGAACCCCATTAACACCACTTCTATAAACTTCCCTGTCTAAATCATAAGGAACATTTAATAATTCTTCAACAGCAGTTGACGCCCCAAAATTATCTCTTAAAGAATTTCTTAAAGCACCATATCTATATGTAACATAATATGTTTCTCCAGATTCTAGCGCATCAGATATTCCCCAATCTAAAGCATTGTTGCCATACTCATATGTAATTAAAATCTCATCAAAAAGATATGTGTAATCTATATAAATATCCCCAGGAGTATAATCTACTATAATATTTGCTCCATTTTTAAGAAGAACAGAATATTTTAATTCTAGTCTTGATCCAATAGCGGCGGCAGCAGCTGTTGGTAAATAAATTCTATTATTTATATTATCAACCAAAGCATCTGTTCCCAATTTAAAAAAGTCTGTTCCAAAAATATCTGTTCCAGAAAATAATGAAGTATCAGTGCTCAATTTTATAAAAGAAGTTAATAAAGAAATTCTTTCAGCATCTACATATGGGGCTCCAGCATCACTTTCTACTAAAATACCAAGATTGTTGGGGCCACTGTCTTCTATGAAAACACCACCAGCCGCTAAAGTAATTGTATTATCTGAAAAAGTAGCATTATTGAAAAAATCTATTGGAGTAGCATTTGTTCCGACATCTGTTACTTGATAAATATGTCTTAATGAATGTATATCATAAACAGTGTCAATTGTTGTTGTTGTCCCATCAACAACTACCAACGGGCTTCCATAGGAGTCAACTTTTTCGCCAACTTCTTCTAGTGTTGTAAAACTAACATTAGTATCAGTTATGGCTCCTACCGTAAAATTTAAAACATTGGAACTTCTTATATCTTTACTACGATAAACATTATTCACAAATAAAATATGATCTTGTTTTGTTTTTATCTTGCCATATTTATAATTGGCAAAACCAATTGATGTTGATGCACCACTGGCAACTGCCACATAAACTATTCCAGATCTATAATTTACTATATAATCACCAACAACAGAAAGAGTTTGTAAATTTACAGTTTCGGTATTAGAAGAATTATAAAATAATTCCCTAGAAAATATACTTGAATCGGTGAAGTTTAATGATGAATTAAAAAATGCTCCCACATAATCTTCTGTAGCAGAACCTATTAGAGCCTGACTTAATTCTACCTTAAAAGCATTAAATGATTTTCCAGTCGGAGAAAGAGTAGATTTAATAATCATTTGATCTTGTACAACTTGTTCGAAAGAAACTCTTTCTCTGCCGATTTCAACAGTCTTTGGCTCATTAACACTAGAAAAATAAACTTCTCTGCCATCAATTCTAGTTACTGGATAAATTTCACCTGTAGTTTCATTGAAAATTCTAAATACTTCAGTTATAGGATCGTTTATTGTTCTTAGTCCAATTGTATTAATGAGATTATTATTTATTCTTTCGTCTGTTATTTCAACATGAGACTTAAATGTAAAATCCTGATTTTCAGAAAATGTATCCTCATAATTAAATTCAATTGTGGCCTCTGATGATATTAAATCTCTTACCGAAGAGGCAGCAATATCATTATTAACAATATCAAAATTATAATCTAAACCATTCTGATATATTTTCTTATATAAATAAGAAGCTACTGGAGGACTGGAAGTAGAGCCGTCTAAGCCAGTTCCATCTGAGCCGTAAATATAAACTCTTCCTGTAGAATAATCTACAGCATATTCTCCCGTAGCACTAGGAAGATTAGATAAACTAAAAGCTATTTCTCTAACAAATGCTGGATGATCTAAAGTTGAATCATAATTTTGAGAAGGGTCCAGCCAAGTTACTCCATCAGATGTTTCTAAAACACCATTTGAATCTACAATTGGAGCATTTGCTAGAAAAAATGTATTAGAAATAGAAGGAGCTACTTCTCTAGTAGCATTTTCAACATTAAAGATTTCTACAGTATCTTCTTCAACAACTCTACCTCTGTTTTTATATTTATAAGTTACTTTAATTATATCATTTCCCTGAGGAAATGGAAATAATCCACCAACACCCTCATTGTTTAATTGAATCTCATTTGATTCTAGATTCGATAAACTATAAGCATTAGTTGAATCATATTTTGATTCTAATATTCCATATCTATATGTGTCAATATCATATGTATAATCTGTCGCTCCCCTTGTTAGTATAATAGAAGATATGCTAATTATTGGGCCATTTGCCACAGTAAGCAATATTCCCTCAAACTTATTTGAAGCGTTCGTTGTATTAGAGATTTCTTCTGATGTGACTTCAACCTGCTGTAACGAAATTGGATCGGATGGAAATTCTGAAAAAATAATAGTATTTGTTAAATCAGCACCAGTTATTTCTTTACCAACTCTTGTTATTTGGAAAACTCCCTCATTTACGAATCTATCTGATGGACCATTTCCTCTAATTAGTTCTTCATCAGTAACGCCAATTGAAACATAATTTGAGCTTTTTACTTCTCCGACAGATTGTTTTGCTGTTAAAATCTCTCCAGCAAAAGAATCAATTAAGTCAGATAAAACTGTGTCATCGACATCGTAAACTCCAGGAAGTCCATTAAAAATTTGATCTCTTACCTCATTATCTTCTTTTACTCCAACATAATAAACAACATTGGCAAAGCCATCTTCAATTAAGAATGATTGAGTTCTAGCATCTTGGAATGATTGTGTAGTTGTAGAAACAAAAGTTAACTTATATAAGGCTGAACCAACCATTGGTTGAGTTCTAATAACTAAATTTGCAGAAGTTATTGTCACAGACTTTATTGTTAGATTGCTGGTTGTTGTTCCCTCAACAGTAACATTAGAAATTCCAATATTTGGATCAAGACTTGATGAAAATGAAACATTTATTGTTGTACTATTTGGTACTGTTAGATTTAGAATCCTTAAAACTGCCATTTAATATTCCCTCTATCTTGTTTCTGTAGTAACTGTAACTGTTCCTGCTGCCAAATACTCATTGCTCTCGGCAACAATACTTAACTTAGAACCTGTCACATTTGCTTTATTGAATTTTATAATTCTTATCCTGTCTAATCCATCAACATTATAAGCACCATCTACAATATCTGAAGAATCTAGTGTAGTTCCCAAAGAAGTTGCATTTAATGTTGATGCAATATTATTAGCAACATTTTGCTTAACTGTTTCAGAAAGTGTAGAATAACTTGAAGAAACAATTATATATGCTGTTACTTCAAGTTCAATCTTGGTTGCTGCCTTTACTAAAACATCTGATGTTATTGGCCTAATTTCTTCAATCTCATTTGTTCCGTCAACTAATACTTTATTATAATTGTAAACAATAGTAATTCTTTCTCCTGTCTTGGGAGCAGTATAATTATAATCGGTCAAATAAATATCATTTTGGTCTGGTTGATTGAAAGTTTTTACTACTATATTTCCAGTAACAACTCCTGAAGAAGAAAAACCTGAGACTCTATCTATCCCAGATATATATCCAAAAACTTTATCAGTTATTTTTACTCCATCCTTGGAAAAAAATAATTCTTCTACATCATTTATTTTCGAATAATAAAATTTAACATACATTTTGGTCCCAACCGCAAAACTAGTAGAAGACTGAAAACTAGAAAGTCTCATCTGAGATCTAGAAAGAGTAGAATCAATTGCTGCTTCTGCTTTATCCCAATTGTTAGAAAGCAATGCATAATTTTTTAAATTATAACTGGCCAAAGTTGCAGTTATATCTCCAGCAGAGTTTACTGTTACTTTATCTAGTTGAACCACTCTACTTATTGATATACTTGAAGGTATTGCCGCAGTGTTAATAAGACTTTCTTCTTCTCTAATTAAAGAAGCAAAATCAATTGTATCTTTTGACGTAACCGTAAAAACACCCTCAACCTTATTTATCGTAGTTCCGGCAACACTCAATATGCCATTTCCACCAATATTTGAAGCCGTAATGTCTAATCTTGTTGGCGAACGTCTAACATTTTTAGTAATTGTGGTTCCAGTAAAATTATTTTGAAATGGTTGATATCCATCAGCAATACTATTAAAACCATTTTGACCATCTCCAATAGAAGGAAGTTGTGTTATATTTCTCTGAGGAATTATGGTATCAAAATTGGCAACATAATTTATTAAAACAGGTGTTCCTGCCGCTAATGTTTTTGTTGGAAGTGTAATTTTATTATTATTTATTCTTCCAGAAGAATCATAACCGTCAATATTCATATAGTCAACAAGATTATAAGTAATAGTCGTACTATCATTAGTTTGAGCAATTGTGTCAGAAGGTAACGTTATTTGAGTATTTGAAAATACTCCGTCAGCACTTGGAGTATTATATACTTCAGGAATTCCTGCTATTGTGCTATCTCTAACTTCCCAAATATTTGATACTGAGTTGCTAACAGTTAATTTCTTATTTGAATCAACTACAGCGATTTCAGATACAAAAGTATTAACTGACAAAACTCTACTCATATTAAATTGAGTTAATACATATCTGGAACCATTTGTCTCAACAGCAACTGTTCCAAGCTCTTCTCTTATGTAATTTGAAAAGCCCCATTCAACAGAATCTACGCTAGTATTTAATCTGTCTTTTGTTGGATCAATTCCATCAAAATCAACATAGGAATCATAAGAATGAACCCAAATATAATCAACCTGAAGGATATCACTACTCTTGGGTAACGTATTACCACTAATTTTTACCCTTCCAGAAGTATTTAAAGCGCCAGTTGAACCGTCAGGATTTTGATCAGATACTGTGTATCTTTCACCAGTTGTAACGTTAAATATTCTAGTAGTTGTTCTAACTGGAGTATGTTCTAAAACTACATAAGCGTTGTTTGAAGAAATCGAAGAATTCTCGTCTGTTATAATAATATCTTGCTGAATAGAAGGTATTTTCTCTACATCAGTAAAAGCAAGTGGATCTACACTATTAAATAAAGATTTTGTTCTACTCTCATCTTCTAACTCTATGGCATTAGAGATCCAAGAAAACTTATCCAATCCAAATGGACTTCCACCAGCAGATCCGGTATCTTTTGTTAATTTATAATTCCCCTTTGTTACTCCAGCAGAATTTACATATTCTTCTATAAAATTTGTACCAGATGAACTTCCTCTGACAGAAGATAGTGAGGCAATTGGTTGATTTGGAACATTTCCATCGGCACTTAGCGCATTCACTCTTCTTGTATTAATAGTAAGACTTGTGCTGGGTGTTAGCGAGGATTGTCCCATAATAAAATTATTTTCAGAATTTGTAGGATCATTTAAGCCACTTTGGTCTCTGTAAATATATGAGTCTGTCCCAGGTTGAGGATTTTCTCCCATAACATAAATGTCAACTCTTCCACCAGAACCAGGCTCAGTGACTATCGCATTTCCATCAGAATCTACACCAACATCTGTCCCATCTCTAGTCATTAAAGGATCACCAGGTTCTATTACTAAAGCGTCAACAATTTCAGAAATATTAAGAATCATACTTCTATATGCAAGTGCTGTTCCAGTATTTCCACCAATAAAAGAAGAAAGTACTCTTGACCTAAAAGCAGAATCTGATTCTAAATCAGACCCACCAGTAAATGAAGAAATATTTGTAATTCCATTAACATTTGGTATGTTATGAGAAATTAATTGATATGAGGAAATATTTCCAAAAGAACCTATGTTTTGAGACTGAAATGTTACCTCGATTGCAAATTGATCTGATATCCCTGCCAATTGTAATTCTGTGGCAAATCTATTTGCCGTTGATCGTAAAGAATTAGAATCGGTTGTCTTTATTGATGTTGTTGCGGTAGTCAAAAAGCTATCTGCTCCTCTGGTTCTACCAACACTCGCCACGGCAATTGTCACATCAGTATCAAGTGTTCTGAAAGTTAAAAGTCCAGTTCCTGTACTTTTTGATCCAGTTCTTCTCGATAATCCAAAATTAGTTCCAATATTCGTTAAGTCATCACCGGTTACATTAAATATTGATTGTAAGTCAGCAACATTCTTCAACTCATCATAAACTTCCGCAACCTGTGAAGCTACGGAATCAACTATATCTCTAGTTACGGAACCTGGTTTTGTATCAAGATTGGGCTGAGATAGTCTCAATTTTGAAATTATATTTAAAACCACGTCGTTAAAACTTCTAAATGTTACCATTATAATGTCCTCAATGTGAAAGATTCTTCAACTGTTGTCAGTTTTCTTGTTAATATAGAAACAGTTATTTCCCACTGTCTAGGGTCTTGCTCACTTCTAGTCACAGCAATCTCTAAAATTGATGCGATTTGTTCTCCTGGAGAAACGTATTGGCCTTTGCCTTGTTCGTTCTGTAAAGCGATTAAGTTAGTTAATGTATTTTGTAAAGCTCTAGTTGCCTCTATTTCGGTATGAGAAGCATCTAAGACTTGTCCAATTGTTCTGGCACTTATGGTACTTCCTATCCACCTATGAAAAGGATTCGAACCTATTGGAGTAATTACAGATTTAATAATGTCTTGAGTTAATTTTTCATTATCAAATACCGTTTTTAAAGTTCCGTCACTATTTATACTTAAATCATTATTAGTAATTTTTAAATCAAATGACATTATGAAGTAGCCTCCTTGACCAGATCACTAACTCTCTGTTCACTATATATGTTTTTATTTATAATTTTTGACTTAGAAGATGAATTTTTCTTATCAGTTTTTTTAGTTCTTTTGCTTTTGTTGCCAATTGCTCCTATTTCTAAATTAAGTAAATTATATACATCATCTAAAGCTTTTTCAAGTTTTGTAAGAGACACGCCTACTGTCACACCAGAAGAAAAAACATCCTCAAAAATTTCTTCTTCCATCATATCTGTTTTAACATAGTCATCTAATAAGCCAATTAAGTATTTCTTTTCAACAACAAACATTGCTATAATAATGCACACAATATCACAAATAGATATTCCTAAAAATTCTCCTGTCATAAGTTCTAACTGATATCTTATTTTGTCTGCCTCTACTTCCGCCTCTTTAATTTCTTTTTGTACTTTTGCTAATTCTTTTTTATAAAATGCTAAATCGGCACTTAATATAGAAACAAATGGCGAGGTCAAAGCATTAGCTGAAATGTTATTATTTATAACCGTATTAGTTCCTTTTTTCTTGGTAGTTTGAGAATTATCAGTAGGAAGCAGAGATAAAACACCTTCTCTTTCGGCAATTGCCTGTCTTATCTTAAGTAATCTAGCACCTAGTTCAGTTCCTGCCTGAGCCTTTACTGTTGGGCTCTTAAAAGACCTTTTACCAAGAGGATCGCTCTTAGACAATCCAGAAACTGGAGCAAATTTAATTATTCCTTTCTTTATTATAGAATCTTTTCTAGCATTTAAGTTAACCCATTTTTTGGCAAGCTGTCTCAAAGATAATGTTAATTTTGACAATATAAAAGCCTCAAGCAATGTACCAGAATCTGGCAAACTTACCCCATCTGCTTTTAAACTACTTTTAACAGTTTCATAGTATTCACTCTCATCAAGTCCTTCATTAACCGACCTTATTCTTATAACTGACTCAATAAATGGTCTTTTTAATGTAGTTTGAGAATCTATTTTTTGTAAATCGGGATGTAACACAAAGGGTTTAGAAAGCATATTTCTTTTAGGATATATGTCCCACAATGGTTGTCCTGCAGCATGTGCTGGTCCCGCCATTGTTATAAATGGAATAATTTTCTTATATCTATTTCTGTCTTTTGTGGTACTTGGACTTGCAAGAGCACTTGTAGATTTTTTATCAAAATATGTCAATGCCATAGGTTCATAAAATGCTTCAACCATACGATTGTTAAAAATTTCCGTTCCAATTGCTGCTTCATTAAGCAAAAGTGCTCCCTCTCTATTTAATAATTCGATATTTAATTTGGTGTTTGCTCCTTTTTCATCTAAAACAGTTAGTTGACTTACCTCTTTCGAATCAGAAACAGAAATTTTTCCAGTGATTAATGGATGTTCAGATTTATCAAAATGGGTAACATATCCTGGAGTTAAATGATTTACGTTTGAAAGTTCATCACTTAATTTTTTTCCATTTTTGTTTTTTAAAGTAACAAACATGGGAAATCCCATAAGTCTATAAAAGGCATTGAGCCTTGACTCATTGGGAACTTGTGTTGGAGTTCCCGTTGAGTCAGACTTGCCAACAGTATAAGATCTTACACTGTCAATTTCTTTTAACAATTGCTTTGCAAAAGTTATAACATCGAATTTTAATTTTGAACTAAAAGCATCAGGCATTTGCTCCATCTCCTAGTGGCTCGGTAGAATCATCACCAACATGATCTTTAATTTCAACAAATGTTACGTCAACATATCTTGTTTTTAAAGACGTGCCGTCAAACTCATTTAATAAGTTTCCGCCAACTTTTGCTGATACTTTAGCCAAACCTTTCGATTTACTTGTTAAGTTTGCCGAGAAAATTCCCGTAGGATCTCCATCAGTATTTTTTTCCTCAGTAACTGTTCCAACTGTTCCAATTGTTGAGAAAATTTCAACTTTAATTGTACCAGAAGGTAATCCACTACCCAATATTCCACCATATCTGTCTAAAGGTGTTACTGTAACCTTAACATCATTGCTAAGAGTTTGTGTGGTTGGAACAGCAGTGAATAATGATTCTTCCAAATCAGTAATATTTGGATATACATTTTTCGCCAATGTCTTCATATCATTATTAAGTCCAGTTAAAGCATTTGTAATACAAGTACTTGCTGTTGCTACTTTTGTACTTATTCCATCAGGATCTGCTATTACATCAGTATCTGTAATATTTTCTAATGAAGATGTACAAGCATTTAAAGTACTTAGGGCTCCCGCAATATCTGGTAATGTCGGTGTTGGGGGCGCAGGATATCTAGCATTTGTAATTGCTTTTACTGCTCTAACTGCAGGATGACAACTTGCTCCAATTTGATTATGTTTAATTAACATGGTATGATTAAAATCTAATTTGAATGATCCATTTGTAATATCAGTTGGAGCAGAATTTAATTTATACCAAACAAGATTTTTAGTTGAAGGATTCAAGGAAGTGCTTGCTGTCCAAGCACTTGTTGTTGTTCCATCAAGTACTACATTATTAGCATCATAAACACTTATTATCTTCC
>Ga0209756_1002533_pt1 | contig 15679 bp, 22 predicted proteins | sample ETNvirenome_6_85_FD_184071 | JGI IMG/M metagenome (GOLD analysis project Ga0209756, IMG submission 184071) | Marine viral communities from the Pacific Ocean - ETNP_6_85 (SPAdes) (version 3) | ecosystem: Environmental > Aquatic > Marine > Oceanic | place: Pacific Ocean | collected 2013-06-19
CTTACGATATTATCAAAAAGAAACTCCCAGTAATTAATAATGAGATTGCAAAGGTGCTCGCCAACGTCGTGAACTTTGAAGTGTTCTTCGAGAACGACGGTCGCCATCTAAAAATTCTCATTAAACATCCAAGCCACGAGCCTCGACCAATTGAAATGGGAAGCGGCGCCGAAAAAACAATTGCTGCAATGGCAATTCGTTTAGCCCTCTTGTCTGTGTCTAATCTGCCGAAATCAAACATATTTATTCTTGATGAGCCAGGCACTGCTTTAGACGCTGATAACATGGACGGGTTTGTACGCATTTTAGATCTGGTGAAATCCTATTTTAAAACTGTATTTCTGATTTCTCACCTAGATTCTCTCAAAGACTGCGTAGACATGCAGATAACCATCGACAAAAAAGGACAATACGCTCACGTAATGGAGACTTAAAATGCCCCTCTATGATTTTAAATGTACCGAATGTGAACATGTTTTCGAAATAATTCAAAAGTATACTGATCCCCACCCAAAATGTGAAGAATGCGGAGAGCCCACTATTAGAATTATATCCAACACCAGCTTCGTTTTGAAGGGCGACGGGTGGTATAAAGATGGATATTCTAAGCCAGAAAATGATTCTACAGACTAATTATTGGTATGGTAACATATTATGTAAATGGTACTATTGGCGCCGACAACACAGCTGATTCCACGAACCAAACAACACCAACCAAGACAATCGGCGCCGCCCTTGCCACATCATCCGCTGCCTATTCGGCGGGCGTAGTTATCGATATTGAAATCACTGATGAAGGTACCTACAACGAAGGGGATCTCGGCATTACAAAGCACGGCACCACCATCCTTCACACGGCCAGCGCTCTAGGAAGGCCAAAATTGCATGGTGTTGGCACCGCAGGGTCCGGCCCGGGGCGCGCCTTTAATTTAAGCACCGACGTAACTGGAACAGTCTTTCAGGGGCTAGAAATACATTCTTATACGTCTTATGTAGCCTACAACGGGGGATCGGGCGGCTATCCTTTTACTTTATCGGGATGCTTTGTTCATAGTTTTATTGATAGTAATAATCAGTATGTGAGCCATAACTTAAAGGGCACCGCAGCGAACCCAAACACTATTAAAGACAGCGTGCTTTATTTTCCCTCGAACGCTCTATCTTCCGGCATTATACGCGTTAATGGTGGCTATCTTCATATAAAAAATAGTTTCATTACGGCGTCTCATGATGGTAGGATCGTTCAAGATTACGGCGCCGCCAACGTCACATGCAGTTTTTCTACGTTTATCAACAGGCACGCTTCAACGACGAACACCCAGGTACGAGCCAGCAAGGTTATTAACTGTATCGTTTCCGGTTCCGGCGCGGGATGCCGAGGGATCGCTTCCGATGACCACACATATAATTTGGTAGACACAAGGGGCGCCCCATGGAGAAACCATGCCGATGACTCCGACGGCTCAGCAGGAACAGGCGATTTGTCCGGCACCTTGTCCGGCACCGTCGTCGTGGGGTTTGTTGACGGTACCGCCATAGGGTCCACTACCGCCGTCGCCCCAAACTATAAGCTACAATCAGACTCAAGCGCTGTTAACGCCGCCACCGCCTTTGATGGCACCACTAAAGATATTAGCGGCACTCTACGAAACCAAGATAGTAAAAACTGGTCTTCCTACTCGACACCTCCAAAATCTGATTTTGCTGGCGATCTTACAATTAATAGATATACTAATGCCGCGGCTCAGTATAAGCGTGCCCCAGAGTCTTCTGCGGGGGGCTATTCAATGGGGTGTTTTGCACAGGCCGCCTCAAGCGATTATGACGGCCCCATGAACCAAATAGCAGAGCAAGTTCCGTTCTCCTTGGCAACTCGCGGGCCGTCCGCTATGAGACAGCGGTCCATTCCATACTGTGTTAGCAAGGGCGGAAACCCCGCCACTATAATCTTAACGGGCTCCAGCTAAACGAGGTTTTTCGAAAGTATAAAACTATTTAATAGTGTCGCATATGCGGTATAAACTAGGAGGAACAAATTTATGGAATATTTACAAAAAGCAGGCGCAGCACTTAAAGAGTTGACAAACATAGCCCTTACAGTTTTGGCTTTGGGTGTCGTCTTGCAAGTGCTCTTTGGGTCAAATGTTGCATTCTTGCCGGGCGATGTGGTAGGAAATGTAATTGCTGTTACAAAATCATTAGGCAGTGAAGGTCTTGTTGGCCTTGTTGCTTTGTGGGTTTTAGTTTCGCTTTTTAATAAAAAAGAGTAATAAAGTAGGAGTTTTTTATGAGACAAGCATTAGATAAAACTTTAAATAAATTGTTATCACGCAAGTTGATGGTGTGGTTGACGGCTACAGGCTTTATGCTTATGGATGTTGTGCCGCTCGAATCGTCAGATTGGGTAGCGATTTCATTAGCATATATTGGCTTAGAAGGGCTAGCAGATATTGCAACTAGATGGAGGCATGGAAATGGCTGATTTGCTTGATAAGCGCTTAGAATTTTCTTTAGCAGAGATACTAGAGATTGTTAAAGACGCTCACGTCGATGCACGGAACAAGGCGTTTAAAAACATATCTCAGGCCGATGGAGAAATAAGGGCTTTTATTGATGCTGGGCACATACAAAGCTATCTAGAAATGTCAAAAAATATAGGCACTCGGTTTAAGCAACTATATAATACAAAGGAATAATTTATCGATGAAACTTACAAAGTCAAAACTAAAAGAACTCATCAATGAAGTAATGAAAGAGCACTCCCCAGATTTCGGTTTGGAGAGTGCTTCTTCCGAAGAAACAGAAGGGGAAATACGAGCTTCCCTTGAAGAGGCTTACGCGAAGCTGCACGACGCGTTGGATATGGCTTCTCGCCTGCGCCCAAGTCTTGCTCTAGAGATTGGGCCCATAGCTCATTCGGTGGGAGAGCTATTAGGTGAAGAATCCGAAGAATCCGAAGAATCCGAAGAAGACTATGAAGAATCTTTGAGGCGCCTCTATGACAAAGAAGAGGCCGCGGCTCGCCGAGAAGGTCCGTCTACTCCACTAACACCAGAAGAGAGCGCGTCCCTTTGGGACGACGAGGACGAAGAAGGCTGGTAAAATGAGCTTTTTAACTATTAAAAAATTTCTAAAAAAATGTTGGACATGGTTGAAACACAACTGGAAGGCTCCTTTCGTTGTGCTATTTGTTTTGTTTACTTGGCTTGTTTTACGAAGAAAAAATGTTGCAGAACAAATTTTAAAGATACGAGAAGCTAGTTTTAAAGCACAAGTCGATGCAATCAACCACGCACATGAAGAAGAGCTTAAAAAAAGAGACGCGATTCTAGAAGAGTACAATAAGACAGTTTCCAATCTTGAGCAAGAATTTGTTAAAAATAATAAAGAATTAGACGAAAAAAATAAAAAATCCATTAAAAAGATTGTTAAAAAATATTATAATGATCCTGATACTTTAGCTAAAATGATTGGCGAAAAATTTGAAATTGAATACATAGAAAACGAATGAAATTAATAATACCAATATTGATCGCCATGCTAGCCTTTCCAACACAATTGCTAGCCGATGATCCTCCCACTTCAAATCCGGATGCGGCGCCAAAAGTCACTGGCATTAAAAAGGGAGAGGAAGCTCCCTACAGCGGTGTGCTTTTAAATACAACAGCTGCAGCCAAGATATTTGCTGATAAAGATTTTTCGGCGCAAGAGTGCATCATGAGAATTAATTTTGAGGTCCAGAAAGAGCGGCTCCGGATGCAGCTGCTTTTGGACAACACGAATCTTAGCTTGGATACAATGGACAAAAAATATAAAGCAATTATTGATATTAAGAATAATGAAATCAATAGATTAAGTAAAGTAGCCCTTGAAAACTCAAATAACTATTCAACTTGGTGGGCGGTTGGAGGCGTTCTTGCTGGCATTGCATTAACAATCGCGGTTGTTTATGCCGTAGAGGAGATTAAATAGTGGCGTCACGAAAGGGCTCCGGCCGGTTTTCATTAAGGCAGTTGCTCTCTTTTGTATTGAAAAAAACAAACACAGTTAAGATCGACCAAGTTGAACTTAACACGTCTAACCAGCCAGGGGCTCGTATTTTATACCACGGAGAAGGCACACATGAGTCCGGAAAAATTTATCCTGGCTATTTATACAACTTGTCTGGGTCGGACAAATGGGTAAGATACGATTCGGATTATTCACAAGCCATTCAGGCAGCTAACGACGGTGACCCAGCTAGAAATAGTTTACTTGCCTTGTCTTTAAGCACCGACGTCGACGCGCAAGGATACAATAGCTTCGGCGCCGGGCGCGTCCACGACCCGAAAAAAGATGGAATGCTTTTAAGGGGCATGGCTAAGGTGATCACCTGGGGCAACGCTACTGTGGGCCCGCACGTTGGATCAAGCGTTTATGCTTATGGTGGCATGATATCCTACCATAAGCCAGACGATGCTGATCTACGCAGCCCCTTTAGCAAAGAGCTAGTAAGGCCTGTTGGAACTGTAATGGAAATTATAGAAAGCGATGCCGGCGGGTTTGGTCTATTCCGAGAAGTGCTTTTGGATTTTAATACAATACGTCCAACTAGCACGGCCCCGTTAAACAATTCATTGTCTTGGCGCTCCCTCGACAACCCTTCCAACTCCAGCGTTACATTGGCGGATCATGAAATCAAACAAAAGATCCTTTACGCCACGCCCGCCGCCGCGGTGAATTGGACCACGCCGACAGCCACAGACATGATCCAAGAGTTCGGGCTTATTGACGACGGCGCCGACTGCTTTGACTTTTGGATCATTAATTTGGCCACGGTCGATGGGCGAGACATTACGCTAGTAGCAGGAACGGGCGTTACACTTTTTGGGAGCCCAGTAGTTAAGGCAAGAGACACAGCTGATAATGCAAATTCTCCTGGCTCTGCTCATTTTACGGTAATGAAGACAAGTTCCACGGCTTGTACAATAGTTCGCCTATCGTAAATAAGCCTTTAAACATATTATGAAACCAAAAAACCTTAATAAAATAGCGGAGATTGAAAAAGCCATCGCTAAAAAATTTGGCAAAGAGGCAATTGCCAATCCCAAATCATTTTGGACAGACGAAAAAGAAGAAGAATATTTAGAACAACTCAAAGAGTTTTATAAAGAAGAACATAAAAAAAGAGAACAAAAAGAGAAAGTTGAGAAAGACGGCTTTTTCCTTCCAAAGAATCTAATTACTAAGAAGAATGAGAGGAAATGTCCTGTTTGCGGGACCTTCTCTTTTGAGATCAAAGATGATCTTTATATGAATAAGTTTGAATGTTGTTTTAAATGCTATATTCAATACGTTGAGCTTAATGAGGAGAGATGGTTAAAAGGCTGGAGACCGAATGATGAGAAGAAGAATACTAAGAAAAAACAAAAAACGGATTGATCCACGATATTTTCTACATGAACAGATCGACCCCACAGATGATATCAACACACCAGAGATGGGCGACACATCTCCAGTTGAGCCACCCGCGCCGGCCGAACCGGCAGCAAAAGAAGAGACCTCTCAACCAGAGTGGGTCGACCGCCAAGAATGGGTTTCGGCAAAGGGCCCTGGTGCCGATGAGACGACAGACGAAACCCACGAAGCGTTGTCTGGGATCCTTGGCTCTGAGTATAACGTAATTGATCCGTTTGATGTTGAACAATTAAGAAAAGTAACAATGGACGCGCATGAGAAAGACATCATCCCTCTTGGAATAGCAGAGGGGTATATTTGGTTTAAAACCGGCGATCACAAATATGGAAAACTTAAACTACAGGCCGCACCCGGCGACGTAGCCTTATAGGAGAAATTAAATGGCAACTGTATATGACATAGTAAAGGGCTTAGCACAGGCAGCGGCAAACGCTTACGATGGTGCACAATATGAAAAATATGCTGCTGATGGCAAAGCTAGAAAGATTGGCCTTAAGCGCGAAGAAGGAGACGCAGTGCTTGATTCGAGAGTGATGGACGGCTTTAAGATCCGGTTCGTTGGGCCCAAACTTATTATCACATATCAGACCGAACTGTCTCTCAAGGAGTATCACAATTCTAAACTTGATGAGGAAATCGAGCGCGTTTATAAAGACATTGTAAAATTCTTAAAAAAGGAATACAAAACAATTACTGGCAATTCTGTAACTTTAACCTCCGATGGCGATGCAGATATTTTTGTACAAAATATGTCGAAAATTCGCACGTGGGCCCAAGCAAAAAAAGTTTATACAATTGGCGGCATGGGGGATGTTGAGGCCATGGAGGACAACAAGCGTGGCACAGCGGATGAAAAGTTGCGCACCGCGGTAGAAAAGTTTCTAGCAATCGGCAAAGATAAATACCCGGGCACTAAAAAGGCAAAAAACAATAAAGCGCAAAAAGGTGCTAAAAAAACAAATGCTAAGGCGTAATGAGTTACAAATTAACAAAAAAAGAGATACTAAAAGAAGCCTTAAAGTGCGGTAAAAATTCCCAATACTTTATAAATAATTATGCCAAGATACCCCACCCGGGCCTTGGCCTGATTCCTTTTAAAACATACGACTACCAGCAAGAATTACTAGAAAATTTTGAAGATCATCGCTTTACTGTCATCCTCAAGGCTCGCCAGCTTGGCATTTCTACAATTGTGGCTGGATACATTGCCTGGATGATGCTTTTTCATCGAGACAAGAACGTTCTTGTGGTCGCTACAAAGTTAAGTACAGCAGCGAACTTGGTTCGAAAAGTTAAAGGAATAATCAAGCATTTGCCAAAGTGGCTGCAATTAGCCAGTATCGACGTAGATAATAAAAATTCATTTGAATTAAGCAACGGGTCGCAAGTAAAAGCCTCTTCAACGTCTGGAGATGCCGGCCGCTCTGAGGCACTTTCTCTTTTAGTCATTGATGAGGCGGCCCACATAGAAACTCTCACTGAACTGTGGACTGGTCTTTATCCTACAATCTCTACCGGTGGGCGCTGTATAGCGCTTTCAACGCCAAACGGCGTTGGTGACTGGTTTCATGAGACTTATGTAAAATCTGAAAGCGGCCAGAATGAGTTCTTTCCAGTAAAGCTTTTGTGGGGTGTACACCCAGAGCGCGATCAGGAGTGGTTTGAAACTGAGACTAAAAATATGAGTAAGAGACAGATTGCACAAGAGTATGAGTGCAACTTTAACACATCCGGAGATACTGTTATTGATGGCGACGACATTGGTAGATTAAAATTAAACATTCGCGACCCGGATTACAGAACGGGCATTGATAGAAACTATTGGATTTGGGAAGAATTTAAACCTGAAAACACTTATTTATTGGTTGCCGACGTTTCGCGCGGCGACGGTGCTGACTTTTCTGTATTCCATATTTTCAAGTTAGAAACAATGGAGATTATCGCAGAATACCAAGGAAAGGTTACGCCTGATTTGTTTTCTGATATAGTTTTTAATGCTGGAAGAGAATATGGTAGCGCGATGGTTGTTGTAGAAAACAACACTGTAGGTTTCGCAGTCTTGGACAAACTAATAGAAAAAGGATATCCGAACATATATCATTCAATTAAATCATCCCATGAGTATATCGATCAATACCAGGCGGAAACAACGTCGAGCGCGGTTGCTGGGTTTACGACGTCTCTCAAAACGCGCCCTTTAATAGTTGCTAAGTTTGAAGAATTCATAAGAAATAAACTATTGACTATTTATTCTAAGAGATTGATTAATGAGCTTGATACTTTTATTTGGAGAAATGGCCGGCCAGAAGCACAAAGAGGGTATCATGACGACTTAATCATGGCCTGCGCGATAGGGTGCTGGGTGAGAGACACAGCTCTGATTGAAAATCAACGAGATTTGGAGTATAAAAAGGCATTTTTAAATTGTATAATAACAAATAAGACCGAATTGGATAGTCGAATCCCTGGCATGCAAAAACCCGCACACACAGAAGTTTTTGAAAAGGCAATCGATTACAAAAAAAAGATGAAAGATTACATTTGGTTACTGAAAGGATAAAATAAATGGCGAACGATAAAAATACAAAGAACCCGCGGAATCCAGACTCATCGCTTTATAAAAAGTTAACAAAACTGTTCTCGGGCCCGCTCATTAACTACCGTTCTCAGAACACAAGACAGCTTAGGCGCCGCAGGCTAGACAAATACGCCAAGACTTTTAAAGACGTCGGAGGTCAGAAATTCCAAAGAGTGGGCTATAACTCGTTTGATAACCACTCGTCTTACATGATGGGCACACAAGGTCGCCTGCAAAGATATGCGGACTTTGACCAGATGGAATACACTCCAGAAATATCATCGGCTTTAGATATATACGCAGACGAGATGAGCACCCACACTCAAACCCACAGCGTACTTCTGATTAATTCAAACGATGAAGAGATAAAGAGCATTTTAGACACTCTTTTTTATAATGTTTTAAACGTTAATTTTAATTTGTTTGGTTGGTGTCGCACCATGTGTAAGTACGGTGATTTTTATTTATATTTGGACGTTGACGAATCGTTGGGCATAAAGCAAGTTGTTGGCCTCCCCACCCCAGAGATTGAGCGCATGGAGGGGCAAGACAAAACTAATCCAAACTACGTACAATACCAGTGGAACTCTGGTGGCGTCACTTTTGAAAATTGGCAAATTGGACATTTTAGAATTCTGGGGAATGATAAATTTGCTCCCTACGGTACATCTATTTTGGACGGGGCCAGACGAATTTGGCGACAGTTGATTCTTTTAGAAGACGCGATGATGGCATATCGAATCGTACGCGCCCCAGAAAGAAGAGTGTTTAAGGTGGACGTAGGGAATATTCCACCACAAGATGTTGAACAATATATGCAGCGCATTATAACCTCCATGAAGAGAAATCAAGTTGTCGATCCAGACACAGGTCGCGTAGATTTACGATATAACCCACTTAGTATCGAGGAGGATTATTTTATTCCTGTTCGCGGCGGAATTGGTACAGAAATAGTTTCATTGCCAGGTGGTACGTATACTGGCGATATCGATGACGTTAAGTATCTGCGAGACAAAATGTTTTCTGCGTTAAAAATTCCAGCGTCTTATTTATCCAACGCAGAAGGTGCGGAGGTAGACAAAGCAACGCTAGCGCAAAAAGACATCCGGTTTGCCAGAACGGTACAAAGACTTCAACGATCTGTTGTAACTGAACTAGAGAAGGTAGCCATTATTCATCTTTACACTCTTGGCTATAGAGGGGACGACCTATTGTCTTTCTCCCTTAAGCTTCACAACCCTTCTAAGATTGCAGAAATGCAGGAACTTGAGCAGTGGAACACTAAATTTTCTGTCGCCGCTCAGGCTGTTGAAGGAATGTTTAGTAAACGCTGGTTAGCTCGAAGTTTATTTGATATGTCAGAAGAAGAGTTTTTGCGCAACCAAAGAGAAATGTTTTACGACGTACAGTTCTCAGCAGCCCTTGCCGCAGTCGAAGCCGGCGGCGGTGAAGCCGCCGTCGCGGGCGCTGGTGGAGGCATGGGGGGCATGGCAGACATGGGTGCTCTTGGCGGCGAAGAAATGGGCGGCGAGATGGGCATGCCCGAGGAAGGGGACACCCTTCCACCCGAAGAGGCCGGCCCACCCCCCGAGGCCGAAGGCGCGCCAGAGGCAGAGACATCGCTACTCGCGTCTCCTGGGAAAAGAGATGACCAAGCATGGACCAAGGCTTGGGTCAGCGCTAAAAAGGATGGCTCTTATGTTACGCCGCGCTCCAAGGGCAAGGCGTATAAGCGCGTCACAGCCGACAAGCGTCAAATGGGCGCCCGCAAGCGGCACATGCGCGCGCAGGGCTCCCACGAGATCGCCAGGCTTCCAGCGCGCCAATTGAGAATGCTGCCGGCAGGCGCCTCTGAATTGTTGGGCCTGGGAAAAGGTATTTCCGAACACAAAGAGACTATTTATAATGATGAAGAGCGCAAGTTGCTTGAATCAAGTCAAAGTATAAAAGACTTAATAAAAGAATTGGAACAAAAAGATGACGTTAAGACTAAAACACAATAAAAAAAGAAATACGGCACTTCTTTACGAGATGTTGGTTAGAGAGGTTATCAAACAATCGGTTGATAAAGATACAAAAAAGCGAAACAAGGCGATTTCTCTTCTAAAAGAGTGCTTTAGCAAAGGCACAGAGATTGGAAAAGAGTTGCAATTGTTTAAAAACCTGTTAGAAACTAAGAATTTACTTCCCTACACGGCAGAAAAATTGATTCAAGAAACAAAAAAAGAATATGCCACCCTGGACATTAAGAAAGTTTTTAGCGAACAGAGCATACTTATTAAAAAAATAAATAAAGAACTCTCTAGTAGTGTTTTTTCTAATTTTGTCCCAAACTATAGAAGCATTGCAACATTATCACAAGTATTTGGCGAAGATGTCAGTATAAAAAAACGCATTATCTTAGAAGAAAACATTTTGAAGCAAATGACGGCCATAAAAAGACCACTGAAAAAAGAAAATACAAAATTATCTACCCTCGTTGTAAATAAGTTTATAAGTAAGTTTAATAAAAAATATGGGGAGTCGCTTTTAGAACGACAGCAGGAGCTTCTTGGAAAATATATACTTTCCTTTTTAGACAATGGCGCCGATTTTAAAATCTATTTGAATGAAGAAATAGGAAACCTAAAGAAAACTATTGACGGCGCCTTTGGTTTGGAGGAAGTTGCACGGGACGTTGGCATGTCTTCTAAAATGAAAGAAGTTAAAAAACTTTTAGAAACAACAAACCAAAAACCGATTGACCAAGAAATGCTGCAGCAAATTTTGAAAATCCAAGCTTTAGTAAAAGAGATCGAATCATAATGACTATTAATGTAACAGTTGAGAACCCCATTGACGCCAGGATTAGACTAAAGGCTCGCAAAACTCTAGACGGCAACATATTGATTTTAGACCATCCAGAGATTGATATTGTGCTGTCTCCTAAGAAAAATAAAGTTTTAGCGGTATCAAAAAGCCAATATGGAGATCATGTGTACGCAACTCAATCTCGACTTTTTGATTATCTTGGCAAGAAGGGCGTCGTCGACCCCGGCACTGTCCGCGGCGGCAACATTTTTGGCTCGCTTGAAGGTACGATATTAGAAAGCATCGATCCAGAGGCGGCCGATCCCGTTCAAATGACTTTATATAGTGTGGTAGGCTTCTTAATAGAAGAGAAGCCACACTATGCAGCTGCTCGGGATTACGAAAAGTCCTTTGAAGAGGAGCTTTTAGACCCAGACGACGCAGATTCTACTGAGCTTGGGGAGGTACCTCACAAACCACGCAAGGGAACCATGACACAGTACGCCGGCATTAACACTGCATACGGGTTGTATGGAATGTATCAAGAGTAATAAGAGGTTTTAATGGAATTAATTTATTTTGTCCTCGCCGCTTACGGCCTAACACAAATTTTAGTTTTTGGTTCAATTTTTAATAAAGTCCGCCCGCCAAAAGAATATTTATATGGTCTAGGAAAACTATTCCACTGCCCGATGTGCATGGGGTTCTGGTCCGGGATATTTTTGTTTGGAATTAATGGACACACAGAACTATTTACTTTTGAATATAAAGTGGCCAATGCGCTTATTTTGGGATGTTTAAGTTCTGGAACTACTTACCTGATGAGTGCATTGATTAATGATTTTGGGTTTAAAATAACCCACAAAAACGAAGGAGATTGTCACCATGGTTAAAAAAAGATGGATGTTACGCCCGGTCGCTCATTGTTGCGGGGGGTCTTAAATCATGCGGGCGCCGCCCGCAAGAAGGAAAAATAAATGTCAAAATCACTTTTACGAGAATTTTATGAATTAAAGTGCGACGACCGCGGTTGCCAAGACCTGTTAACGGAATCTGAAAAGAAAGAAGTTAGCTCCGGAGCGCTTATCTTTCCGGCCAAACTGCAGGAATCGGATGCAGTCAATGGAAACGGACGCGTGTACCCTCATAACGTATTGACGCGAGAAGTTAAAAACTATATGAAACTTGTTAAGGAGGGCCGCGCGATTGGAGAGTGCGATCATCCCGACGAGAGCGTGATAAACCTTAAAAACGCCTCTCATATGGTTAACAGAATTTGGTGGGACGGCAAAAATCTCCTCGGCACGATTAAGGTTTTGAGCACACCAGCCGGCAGTATTCTAAGAGGACTGTATGAGAGTGGGGTAAAGTTTGGCTTCTCATCCAGAGCGCTCGGCTCTTTGAAAGAAGACAAGGGATCACAAGTAGTGCAAGAAGATCTTCAATTGATCTGCTTTGATGCAGTTTCTGAACCCTCGGCGCCAGGCGCCTACATTATGCGTGAGGGGGTCGAAAGAAATTTAAATCAAATATTTACAAAAGGCGATAGAATCCATCGCGCATTAAATAATATTTTATAGAGAGAGCAAAATGAAACGAACAGAATTAAAAACCATTCTTAAGCCATTAATCAAGCAGTGCGTTCGAGAAGCGCTTTTAGAAGAAGGCATTCTTTCCGGCGTTGTATCGGAAGTTGTTAAGGGCTTCACCCCGCTTTTAACAGAAAACGTTGTGCCCAAGGAGAGCACCGCCGAGGACAAACAAAAACAAAAACTTGTTGAAGAGAACCGGCGCGCCATCGAAGAAGCAAAATATCAGCGCATAAAAGAACAAAAAATAAAAATGCTTAACGCAACAGGCTTTGGTCAAGAGATTTTTGACGGAGTAAAGCCGCTTTCTGCGGCCGGCCCAGATTCGGGCGCCAATCCAGGGCCCTTGGCCGGTACGAGCCCGAATGACGCCGGCGTCGATATATCTGGAATTATGGCTATCGGCGGCAATAAGTGGAAAAATCTTATTTGAAAAGAGGAAAATTTATATGGCTAATAGACCTATCAACGTAGAAGTGAAACCAAGATACGACAATGAAAACATAGAAAGAATCGTTCGTCGCTTTACGAAAAAATGTAAGAAGGAACGCGTTGTAGAAAACTTTAGAGAGCGCTCTCGCTACGAGAAGCCATCGGTGAAACGAAAGAAAGAAAAGGCGCGCCGGAAAAAAGTTTTACAGAAATTAAGAATTGAAAGAGAAAAGAGTTTAAAATAACTATTTATTAACAAAGGAGTGCTAAAATGCCATTTTATCCCGGTATGGGTGTCGGACTAAGAAACGTAGGGTCATATCAAGTAGCCGGCCACCCTTATATAACTGGTTCCACGTTGGTTACTAATGAAGAAATGAAGGTTTCTTTTCCATACGTAACTAAATCTATAACCGTGATTGCATCTGGGAGCGCGTCTAGCATTAGGATACACTTTAACGCTACTGGCTCCGGGAATGTAAGAACGGGCAAACACTATATTTCATTAAATAGCGCTGAAGACGCTGTTACGTTTAACACAAAGTGCAAAGAAATATACATTTCAAGCGCTAACGGCGGTGGCGACAAAGGGTTCCAACTTATGGCTTCTTTGACTGGAATAGAAGTGGGCCACATGTACGATTTAACCGGTTCGGGCCTTACCGACTAGGAGACAAGCTTTATGGGATTCGGCGACGGGTTTAGCCCTTCAAAATCAGATGTAGACAGCTCTACCAAGACTGGTGGAAGTCTAGACCAAAACCACCAATTTACAGGTAGCATTTATATTACTGCTTCTGTTACAAGCCTTTCCGCATCCAGCAGAATTTCTGCCAGCCATTTTATTGGCGATGGATCTCACCTGACAAACCTTCCGGGCGGTGGCGGTGGCGGTGGCGATGCCACATCTCCCGCCGACCCCGACCGGTCAATACAATTCAACAATGGCGGCGATTTTGGGGGGAATGCGGCCTTAACGTATACAAACAACGGTCTTTTTTCTGCATCTTATGGTGCGCACTTTGGTGAAACCGTAGTCTTGGGGTATCAAGGGGCCTCTCTCAAGTTGAGTGGCTCGCTGACCGGGTCTATAATCTCTGGTACTTATTTCCACGGGAATGGCTCCAATCTTCACGGCGTCAACGCGACTGCAACACCGGCCGGCGCCGATCGACAAATACAATTTAATAATGACGACAGCATGGGCGCGAATGCCGCCTTGAAATTTACAAGTAATGGGCTACTTTCTGCATCTTATGGTGCGCACTTTGGAGAAACCGTCATTTTATATAATAGTGGCGATTCTCTTAAACTAAGTGGTACGATGGTTGGCCAGGCCATCTCCGCTTCTGACGGAGCGCAGTTCGGCAGCGAAGTAATTATAGGTGGCGGAGGCACCTCTTTAAGGCTAAGTGGGACACTAAGCGCCAGCGCCATTGTTTTAAACGCGGCCCAAGGAGAGTCCCCACCGATGTTGGTTGTCGACGACACTGACGGATCTGCCCGTATCGGGCGCACACACATTGGCTATGATGGCGCTAATTCCGATATGGCCGTTTTTGCCCATCAGGATAATGCCACTCAAACCAATTTTTCTTTACGCCAGCGCGCGAATGGCCAGACTGAACTAAACGCCAAGGCAGGCCAAAGCATCACTTTTAAAGTGGCCTCTGCAACTAAAATGCAAATTGGCTCGGCCGGAGACGTTGGGATCGGACCGAATTATTCGCCCGGATATCTATTGGATGTTTCCGGCTCGACGCGACTCGGCGGCGGCGCCGCATCTTCAGGTAGCAATCATTTTATTAGTGGGAGCGTCTATATGGGAGCCCCCACAACGCCAACGTTTGAACTAAATGCCCCCAATGGCACCGTCACAATTAACGCAAATACTGGTGAAAACTCTGGTGTTACTATCGCGGGACCAACTTCATTGACGGGCTCTGGAAATTACGATGTTTTTAAAGTTGAGTGCGAAAATGAAACCTCGGACAACGGCCGACCCTCATTTGTGGTAAACGCCACCGGCGTCGGCTTCGCGCTTGGCCAGCCTAGCTGCAGCTTAGATGTTGCTTGGAACCCAACAGGCCTAGGCGACAACACCGGTGGCGGTGAAAGAGTTTATTTCGGAACACCGGATTCTTCGTCCCTTCATCAAGGGGCTCTTTACTACTTAAACGATTCGGGCCGTTGGGCCAGTGCCTCGGCTGGCGCCACGGGTTCGGGCGAAAACACTCTATTAGGCATCTCAATACATACAAACCCCCAAAATCACGGAATGGTTACGCGCGGGTACTTCGACGTTGCAACTTATTTTACGGGAACATTTGTTCCCGGCCGCGCAGTTTATATTCATTCCGGCGCCGCAGGATCTGAAGGGTACATGAGCAGCGAGAGGCCATCCGGATCAGATAGTTATGCACGAATCGTCGGATACGGGACCAGTCAGGCGAACGTTATTTACTTTAACCCCGGAACTAACTGGGTCGAGTTGAACTAGGTCATGGCCCTCGGTACTTCAAAGCCAGTTTGTTATTATCAATTCGAGAACAACGCAAATGACACTTCAAATGCCGGAAACGGCATGAACGGTACCATGGTCGGCGGCAGCTATGAAACAGCAGAGAAAGTTCGCGGCTCTTATTCTTATAAGGGGGACCGTGATGCCCTCCCCGTTGATTGTATTCATTCTTGTGGCGACACAAGTGATATTTCTTTCATAAACAGCGGTGTTTTTACCATATCATATTGGACTAAGCTCCAGTACGCCAACAGCAGTGATTATGTTATGGGCACCGATGTCGGCGGCGGCGCAAAAAATATTTTAATCGGC
>Ga0209756_1002536_pt1 | contig 15675 bp, 36 predicted proteins | sample ETNvirenome_6_85_FD_184071 | JGI IMG/M metagenome (GOLD analysis project Ga0209756, IMG submission 184071) | Marine viral communities from the Pacific Ocean - ETNP_6_85 (SPAdes) (version 3) | ecosystem: Environmental > Aquatic > Marine > Oceanic | place: Pacific Ocean | collected 2013-06-19
CGGCGTTGAGATACTTAAATGCAGAAACCAATCTATCCCAAGGATTTCTTACAAATGCGAAACTAAAATCAATGTTCTCAGTTTCATATTCCTTAAGATACCTATACCCCTTTCTACGAATGTTATGAGTGATTTTTTCCACTTTCTGTTTTGTAGCCGACCAGATTGACGTCCCGGCAGTCTTGGGTATATGTATAAAAACAAATTTATGTTTGTGGCTTACCATAATTAATCTCCAAATTTGTAACCAAAATACTCAATGTCCTTTGCGTATCGTTCCGCAACGATTTGCCGAGTCTCGTCATCGTAGTATTTGGTGTAGTGTTTGTGTTTTGTTTTGTTTTTGTGTGGAAGTTGTTGTCTTGGGATTCCAATTTTATCGCAGATTATGTTAAAGTCTTCTTGGAGGTTTTCAAACCTTCCAATGAAGTCGGTAAGTTGTACGTCATCGGAAAATAACTGATTATACTGAGGGATACCTTTATCTCCCCCGATGGCATTTTCCCCTTTGAGATTATTTTCAAATTGCAAGACCCAATCTCTAAATGACAAATTATCTCCTTTACGTTTGTTTCCCGCTATTTGCCGACGTAACATATAATAACTAAGTATCTTATCCCACGGATTTCTCACAAACGAAAAGGTAAAATACTCATTCCACACATTCATGCCGAATTGTTCTATGTATTCAGAGTATCCTCTGTGATCAAATTTTCCATGCTTAAAATGTACCTCAATAGACGTACCCCCTGTACGACATATATGAACAAATATAAATTTATGCTTCTGGTTTACCATAATTAATACCCAATTGAGTTATTTAGATACAGCAAGAGTCTACGCGATTTTACCGCCACTTGAAAATATAATATCATTAATGATGATGTTATTCATTATCGGTAGCGGTATTTAACTTATTAATATTATTTATTAAAATTAATTCTTTTTGATTTTTATTCCAATGATTTGTTTCTTCATATTTTTCACACGTCTTCTCCCATTCTGTCTTATTGTATCCAATTACGGGATTTTGTTCTTGAAGAGTGGGAACATAGGCTAAACGAACGGAACCGGGACCACTATGGGCTCCCGTGTTTATGGTTCTCTTATGGAGGTGATGGATAGTGTTATACGGGCCGTTTGGTTGTGTCATTTTCGTCGCTATATACGTAGATTTCGGGATACCTGTCCAGATATATGTCAGCCCCCACCCCCGCCAGACGAGAAAAGGAACTCTAAAAAAAATCATTTAATAGGGGGGGTAGAGGTACAGTCCCCGCCCCCCGAAGGGCTAACTACGAAACGACTTGTGAATCCTAGTGAGAAGAGCGAGGTCAACACACGAACCCCAGTTCTTCTTGATGAAATCCACGAACGCAACAACGTGTTGATCATTCTTGTGCCACGTATAAGCTGGCAAGGACGAATCGGGTGGAACAACAAAGAAGTTGTTATTCTTTTGACGAAAGCGAACATTCTGCTTTTCTAGTTCGCGCTGAATGCGATTACTTAACTTAACTTTTTTGCCTGTCATGGCGTTATACCTTTCGGTGTTTTTTGGAAACGTGCCCCGTTTTCCGTGGGAGCCTTGATTCAGTTTGAATCAGCTAGGGACATTATACACCTTTACGAAAAAGGTGCAACTTTTTTTTAGTAGCTCACGGGATGGCCATGACGTTTGTAATACTTACGTTCTAGCTCGGCATAATCTGCCTCTCCGGTTCCCATGTTGTTAGCGTGTTGTAACGCACGAAACAATCCTTCTGCATCGCGCAGAGAGTCAGACTCTACTGCTGCGGCCATGTTTTGGGTTTTGTCCGTATAAACCACGTTTTGAGGTTTACCCGCTTTAACTAATCCTTTGAAAGTTGTCATGCTTTTAATCATTGTTTTAGACGTAAAAGATTTGGTGAATGAGTACGAACGCCAGAGCGATTGATGCGCCAAGGCAAGCCGATATAACCCACTCAAGGCGTTGAATCTGTTTTTGTTGGCGTTCAATCTCGTTCATGTGTACGTTTTTGATTGCGTGGTAGCTTGTCCAATTAGTGTTTTTCATGTCGTTCATCTTGTTTAGATTAAATCAAAAAATTAGTTCGAAGTCAATGTTTTTTTTACTTCTTCGAATACTGGAAAGGTGCGCCCTTTGTGGTAGTCCCAAGCTGGAGACATAACGCTCACAGGCTTGCGTCCTGTTTCTATCAGTAGTTTGCCGATGGTGTAGCCTTCCCAACCGCGTCGTTGTTGGTTCCAGTAGTAATCTACTGCGTCCTGCTTGGCTTCTTCGAAGGCTATCGTGCCGACCTTGGCGCGGGTGCTGAAGTGAGCGCAGACCTCGCGGGTAGCGTAGTGCTTGGCGGTGGGTTTAATCTCTGTTGCGTGGAGTTCGATAATGTAATTCTTTTTCTCGTTCATCTTGGTAATACTATAACTCAGTTTCTTAAAAAAGTCAAGGGCTAATCTGTAAAAGTTATTCACAATCCACTGGACGCGCTCCAGTAGTGGCCCCCTTGATCATCTCAGTCATTGCGGCGACCCCATTGAAAACGGCGAATCCTGCGGTTTGTGGGCTTCCATTGTTAGCGACCCAATCATTGGCCCAGCAATCAGAATCATTAGGTTTAGGTGCGCCTACTCCCGTGAGTTGGCTCCACAGGGTTGGGTTGCTTTTGAGTTGGTTGTAGACTGCTTTTTTCGTGTTGTTCATCTTGGTAATACTATACCACAATTCTTAAAAAAGTCAACCCCTAAAACAATAAAAGTTATTCACAGGGGGTTGTGAATAAGTCGCCCCCAAAAGTTGGCACGGGACGTGCGGCCCCTCGCGTGCCAAAAAAGCAAGAAGTTTTTTAGTCGTCGCCGTACCACTCGACCATCGACGTGCTATGCGTCACCGCTTTACACTTGGAGCAATCGCACGGTGCGTGAATGGTCGAACATCCAGAGGCATAAATGGCTAATATAATAATGACAATAATATATAGTCTCATAGCGTCATTTACCACACTCTCAATCTATCGAGTAGTTGAATCAATAAGAAGCCAAAGGCAACGCCAATGACAAGGTTGTACTGGTATGTTTTCATAGTTTTTAATAGGGTTGGGGTTAGGGTTTACATTTCTGAATACGTGCCGTCATAAGGGCTTGGCTCATAAGGCTCTGGCCCCATTGCGTCAGCATAAAATTCCTCGCTGGTCGGCATCATATCGCGAAACTCTTGCGCGTCCATATCGGCCCACCATACCGCCTGTTCATCTCTGCTTGAATAAATCTCTGGGCTATTGGCAAGATGCTCTTGCGCGTAAGTTAAAAGGTCGGTGTATCCTTCGCGTGTGTGGTCGCGGGTAGCTACTAGTTCATCATCAATCCAAAGAGTGTAAGTTTCTTTTGTGTTTTTCATCTTGTGTAAATATACTCTCATTTCTTTAATAAGTCAATAGCAAAGTTATTCACAATCGAATGTGAATGTCTCGCCTCCATCGTAGGAGTATGCCTCGACCTCATTACAAAAGGGCAAAACGTTTTGAAGTTTTACCGTCTCCATCTCTGTGCCGAAGTCATCGAATGAGTGCCAGCCAGTAATTTTGTAGGTGATGTTAAAATCCCTTGCGTCCCCCTCTTGGGCGGGGCGTGTGAGTGTTACCTTGCCTTCCTTGTCGAAGACTTGCCGCCCGTTACAGGTCGGATAGTTGTTGTGGTAGGTTGCTTTGTAGGTTGTTTGTGTGTCGTTCATCTTGTTAATATAGTATCTGAGTTTCTTTAAAAAGTCAAGCAGTTTTTTTAATTTCTTTTACGTCCATCACAAACGCGCCATTGGGAAGGTTCACCCGCTCGTTAGCGGTTGCGGTTGCGGCTTCCAAGCTCTCGGCTTGTAGGTCGTAGTCATTAAAGCGACCATAGCGGTCTTCGGTTTCGATTCTGTAGGTTTTCATCGTGTCTTTCACTTTCATTACGAATAGTATACGTGAGTTTCTTAAAAAAGTCAACCCCTAAAACGAGAAAGTTATTCACAGAGAATTGTTAATAAGTCGCTCTGGAAAAGTTGGCACGGGACGTGCGGCACGCCGCGTGCCAAAAAAGCAAGAAGTTTTTAGCACCTTTCTTGATGCCAAAGGTCATAAATCTCGTCAATGTGCCAGACGTGACCGCCCGCGCACTCAAACAAGTCTTCAGCAATGGGGGTAAAGCCCTGCTCCTCAATAAAGTCTTCCATCCATTTTTCCATTTTACTTGCACCTCCCTTCAGAGAACCATTCAAGGGTCTCAGCCTCTTCAGCCGCTTGCTCTTCCATCTCGTCCTGCTTGTCACACCAACGAGCGTGAAACCAATCGATATGCGCGTTCATATCAAGTTGATGCTGTACCCATTCGGCAACGGTCATCAATGGCCCGTGAAGAGCCTCGACGACTTCCCAGCGTTCGCGTTCTTCGTTGCCGCGCTCCCACTCCTCGTGCTCAATCTGAGCGAGGATATCGGGGGTGGCGGTTTCTTCGATTGTAATGTTGTCATTCATCATTGGAATAATATACCTGAGATTCTTAAAAAAGTCAATGGGTAATCTGTGAAAGTTATTCACAAACCAATTCTCCAAATTCTTTTTTAGCGTCAGCGTGAAAGGATACTCTCACCAATGTCTTAGGCATCAGCGCCACGCGCCCGTTGTGATTCAATAACAGCATTCCATTCACGGGCTTGCGTGGGTTGGTGTCGCGTACCACCACAGCCTTCCAACTAGGGTTGGCGCGGTGCTCTACTTGTTGTCCTGTTTCAAACTTCATAAGGGTATTAGAACATATTCCCGCGAGAAAAGCGAGAACAAAATGAAGAAAATAATTCACAGCCTGTGAATAACTTTTGGGGTCAAAGCTTGAAACTTGGCACGGCGCGGGGGGCACGCCGCGTGCCAAAAAAGCAAGAAGTTTTTTAGTCTCTGTCTCTGATGTCGTTGCCTTCATCATCATTGTAATAACCTGACACGTTCCACATCTTATCGTAATTGACTTTTGGATATGGACGTTTGCCTTGCGGCGTGTCATAGTGTGTGTCTTTGTTTACGCCGTGCGCGTAAACCTCTTGAGCTTGAAGCTCCATCTTTTTGTTATATGTCATACTCATAATCTTTCATGCCTTCCTTTCGCGAAAATCTTCTAGAAAATCTTCCACTTCTTCGTTGGTGGCGTAAAGCACTTCATCAAAAGGTATGGTTTCCCCGTAACCTTCACCCGTGGCTGTTTCCATCCAAACACCTTCGCACGGGATGATATTCAAAAGGCGCATTGGCTCATAAGAATGGTCGTGCATATAGATAGCACCAATTTTGAGATTTTTAGCAATCCAGCTTTTATCTGTTTTTAACATTATTCCATTTCCTCCCAGCTATCGCCATCGTCGTATGAGATCAAATCCAAATCTGGAATGGTGATTGCCTCTTGTCCTTCGTGGTCAAATCCACGCACTTCGTATTCCTTGCCGTCCACAATGGCGGCCCCGTTATCTGTTAGTTTTATGTCGTTCATAATCATGCGTTTATAGTATCATAAGAGGTGGGACATCTGCTGTCCTACCCCTCAAGTTTTTCTAAATTCTTTTCAATCTTCTTAATCTTGTCAGTGGTATGCTTCCACACCTTTGCCATATCATTGGTGCGATAAATCGCAGCGCTACCAACGCCACCAAAATGCTCGCCATGAATACGAACCTCAATGTCATTGATTTCAATCTCTGTCACAACGACAAAGCGTGTGATGTTCTCAGCAATAAATTCTTGCTCTTCTTTGTTCAGTTTCATTTTCATTTTCATACGTATAGTATACCATAGGGGGTGGGACATCCGCTGTCCTACCATTCATTTTCTTCAAATTCTTCTGCCATCTTGGCCGACCATACAAGATCGTCACGACTAGAAAAAATCTTAAGCCAATAACCGCCGTACTCTACGGCTTGCTCTAGGGCTGCGGTGTAGCCCTCACGGGTGTGAGGGTAGGTCTTCAGCAGTTGGCTGCCGTTCCAAAGGGTGTACGTTGGTTTCTTATCTTTCATATGCATATATTCTATCATAGAGGGTAGGACATCCGCTGTCCTACCTATTAAAATGTTCAGTGCAATTTTCACACTCGCAGCCCTCAAGGAACTGTCCTTCAAGCTCTCTCACGGGAGCAGGGAACAGGCAAAGCAGACAAGTGCCATTATTGCCCTCAAGGAGCAGCGCGTCGTTACCGCACTGGTTACAAGGTTCGAATGTAGTTTGCGTTGTCATTGTTATAATATATCACATGAGGTAGGACATCCGCTGTCCTAGTTGAATTAAAATTAAAAATAATTCCACTTGAAAAGTTGGCACGGGACGTGCGGCACGCCGCGTGCCAAAAAACAATCATAATTTTATCTCAATTTATAAAATTTATGGTTTCCTATCACTTTAATCGGATTAATCAAAACTCTAATAGTTTTACCATCTTTTTTGACAGCTTTATAAATCCAATAAGGTTTTTTGTTTAGATGACAATAGTGGTCTGCATTGCCTGTGAATTTTCTGTCTAATCGATTGAGATTCACCGCGAGATACTTCGCGTATGCACCCGCTGGCGTATCCAATAACTGTAATAGTTTTGGGCGATTCGGGTCTTTTGGGTTCCAGCAAGAGAATTGCCACCCCTGCAAGCAAACCTGTTTCGCGGTGATGGACTTGCCATTTCTTTTCCACTCGGTTGCACGTTGGGCGATAACACAAGCCACGACATACATTCCAAGTTTCCCCTCTCCGCGAGCCTCGCCCACGATGGTCATAGCAACGATTTTTTGCTCAGGAGTTAAATCCTGCGAATAAACAAAGGGCGCGTAAAGCGCAAGCAATAGAATAATAGTTTTCATTTTATATCCACTAAATCAATTTCATCCAAGGGAAACCACCCAAACCACCCACCGCGAGCAGGAAGGTCGATCCAAGTGCCGTCGTTTAATTGGTCAACGCGCACCTCGCGCAAAAGGATTTTTTCCTTATCTTCGCCACCGACTCCGCTGCGAATATCGCGCACCCAAAAGCCAAACAGACCCCTTTCAAAAACGCGGGTTTTCGTGCGTTTGGAGGCGTTAGGTTTAGCTTTTACTTTAACTTTGCGAGTTTCATTCATCATAATCAATTCTCCTACCACCATTGCCCATTTATAAACGCTGGCCCCTGCGGGACTTTGAATTTTTCAGCCTTTTTCAAGGTGTCTTTTATATCCTTTTGGTCTTTCTTGATTGAGACCAAAATCGCCTGTAAAGGCTCATTCTTTTGATTCTTTTCGTCGTTCATCTTGTTACTATTAAACCAAATTTTTAGCCACTTGTCAAATACTTTTTTAACTTTTTTTGTGTAATATATTCTTATGGAATCAGACTTATGGAAGATCATTATCGGTAGCACTATAATTGTGATAGTTTTCTCGCTATCCTTTTACATTTTTGTGTATACCGCGCATAAACATATGAAACAGCTTGCAAAGAAAAAAGGATTAAATTGGACTTCTTTTTTCGCGGCAAGGGGGTTCGGCTCGCGTGTAAAAACGCGACGAGGAAAGACAATCAAGAAATTCCCAAATAACAGACACACACGGGCAAGGAGAAGGTAATATTGGGGCTTATTTGGCCCCTATTTGTTCCCTATTTGGCTCCTATTTGTTCCCTATTTGGTTATTATTTAATCCCTAATTAGAAGAAGAAAACCCCTGCGAGGAGGTCGGGACAAGAAGAACCTCGCAGGGGTTTTGGTTTTATGATGAACAACGATACTATGAACTAGAGCGAGAAATAGAAACTGCAAAGTTTTTGTTTGTCTCATCAATATATTCATTCACTTCGCTTTTATTAGCCAAACGAATGTCACGAATCATCGCTGACTCTTGTTCTTGCTTATGATAATCCATCACAGGGCGAATGTGTGATGTGCTACCAATGTACCTCTCGGTACGACCTTTCGCCATATTACGATAAAGCGAGCCTCTTTTCATTTCAGGTAATGTCAGTTGTTCTTCCATACTCTTATATTAGTTAATTTTTGATTCCTACTCAAGCTATTTATTAAGTATTTTTTAGCTTCTATCGGGAAGTATCCAATCTTCTCTAATTCTCAGAGTTCTTTCAACTGACTCATCAATTAGTTTTACAATGTCGGGAGCAGACTCCTCGCCCATCTGTATTTGTCCGTGCGTATTCATCCACTCGGCAACGTCTATTTTAATTCTTTCAATCATTACTTTATCGTACATTTGTACCCTTGGGCTAAAGGCGTGATGTTTATGTAATTGTGGTTCCATTTAGTCCTCCTTACATGAAACGTGACGTACCGCATCATTGTCAGGTGTGTAAGAATACTCGGAGTGAACCAAGTCACCCGAACCGTCCAACACTTCGTTTACTGCGTTTTGCTCGCTGGTCGCTTCAACCTCGAACGTGGCGCAATGAATTTCGTTAAGTTCTACTTTGTATAGTTTTTTCATTTTAATAAACAAATGTTATGCCGACAATCTTCTCGTGTGGAAAGGCTCGATTGAACTGACGGATTGCTTGATCGCGATTCTCCGCAAGGATGGTTACTCTGCCTCCGTATACAGTGCAGACCTCATAAGTATGACAATTAACTGAGTTTGCGTTCATCTTGTTAAAGATACCTCACTTTCTTAAATAAGTCAAGCAGAATGATCCTCTAAAATAATGCCATTGTTTTTTACCACATTATTCCACCATCTATCGTTTTCAAGTTGGTTAATCAATGCTTGTTTTACAGTTGGCTCATCTATGCCTGAAAAATCTTTCCTCTCCACTTTACCAAGCACCTCCTCCCAAGGGACATTTATTCTCCATCCGATTGGCAAACATTCGTGCCACACGCTTGCCACCTTGGGGCGAAGAATGGAAACGTAATCGCCCACCATCATTGAGCGAACTTCGAGCTTCTTAAACAAGTCGCACTCTTTGCCGCTCCCGTTATTCCATTGCTCCCACACAGCATCTAAAATTTCGGGGTCAGTCCACTTATGGCCCGAACTATGTTCTTCTGGGTAATCTTGCCAGAACTTTTTGCAATGCCTCTCGGTCATCTCACGATATTGAATATTAACTCTAATCATTTTTAGTCCTCTACAATTTCAAGTTTGGCGATATAGTTACCGTTTGAGTCTGCTTCCGTGCATCCGTGTCCGACATCTTCTACGACTTGACGACCCACGGTGTCAGCCATTTTAGATAAGATTTTTGATAACTCAAAATGAGTATGAGGTTTCTCGAACGCTGCGTTGTCCATCTGAATCTTTACTATCGCTTTCATGCCGTCTATTATATCAGAATTTTGCTTTGTGTCCAGAACTTTTTTAAGTTTTCTTTGCCGATCATTCGTGAGCGACAAAAGAGTTTGCCAATCAATTATGCCAATTAATGAGCGACAATTAGGGTAATTGTTTTGAGCGATAACCTTGTTTTTGTGAGATATAGTATTCGAAAATTTCGTATACAAGGGGAATTTCACATCGGAGAAAATGGGGGTAAATAAGAAACTTTTTGCGTGAAAAAGTGGCACGGGACGTGCAGCACCTCGCGTGCCAAAAATTAGGAAGGGGATTAACTCCCCAACCTAGCTATCAACTCTTTCAAGACGATAGCTTGGCCCTTTTTGATTTGATACAAGCGATAGGCTTCAGCCTTCGCCTCTTCGTGGGTGAGACCAATCTTTTTGCCAGCCTTGATGTGGTTGGTGACTTGAGCCGCTTTGACGGCGTTACGAGCGTTAGGTGTACTGTATGTTTTCATCTTGTTGTTATACTATTAGTTTTTTTAGTTTGAGTCAATACTTTTTTAAATAAAGTCGTTATCGTTTTCTGGGTCGCCAAACTCTTGCGCCCACTGTTGAGCCATCTCTCTCAAAATATCTACGGGGTCATCAACGCTGCAAAGGACTTCGACCATCGCCTTCATATTTTCATAATCTTTAGGTTGAAGCTCAACCCATTTACCCTCACTCCTTGATGGGCCAACCCACATAAAACTATGACGATTATTCTCGTTTTGTACAACGCAAAAACTAGGGTGATTCTGATTCATAATAATTAGCGATTAATGATGTGGTCGTAGATTAACTTTCCCCTGCATCCACCAGCACCATGAAGATAATGAGATTGACCTGAAGCGATTTTTTTATGTCTAACTGCGCCAAGCTGGAAAAGGCTGCCGCACTTGTGGCAACTATATTGATACGTTTTGGTTTTGCGACCCGCGATGGTCTTATAGTTATGACATCTCTTAGCTGGCAAACCAAACTTTGTCATTGTCCTTTTCCATTCTTGTCCATGAGGCTTCACACTGTAGCCATGCTCTTTGTGAACCACAAGGTGAGCGTACTCATGGCCAATGGTTTGCTTTATGTAATCATCCAAGTTGTTTACGAGACAGTAAGCGTTTACTTGTATTAAATTTTTAGTGAGCCAAGCTAGACCTCCCACCTTGCCCTTTAACTTGTAAGAAATGCTCGGCTCAATTTGATAACCAAATATATCCAAGCACAAATCATCCAGTTGCGCGATCCTGTCGTTTACCTTCTTTTTAATGTCCTCTGTAACCGTTGTTGTCATGCCCTAATTATATCAGAAGTTTGACGCTTGCCAAGCTTTTTTTTAAGAAAATAATTGGCACGGGACTTGCAGCCGCCCCCGTGCCAAAAAGTCAAGCTCCGATTATGAGTCGGGGTCGATTTTTTCAGCAGCGATTGTGCCTCTAGTATAATATTCTCCGGTTGCCGTAGTATGCACCCACCTTTCGTGAATCAAATCATTCATTCTCTGCTCGGCTAACTTTTCCGCTTCAGGCATTGCGCCCCCTTTTTGACCTTTGCCCGCCTCTGGATCATCCGTCAAAACCTTTGCCAATGACGAATTGCGAAAATACTTTTCGAGTTTTTGTTTAGTCGTCCAGATGTAATGAAAAGTAGGACTCATTTCGTTTAAGTCAGCAGTTGAGTCAATCGCTCCGTGATTAAAGAACGAATTGAATTGCTGTGTGATTTCTTCGGGTTTGTCGCTTTCAATGCCGACTGCCCAGACTGTTCCGTTTGGTTGTAAGTATAGTTTCATTTTTTTATCGTTTTGTTTCTGTTAAAAGCGAGAGTATAAACCACAAGATAACGCCAAGCAAGATAAAAGCGATGAAGTCCATTTTTTAATTGTCCTCATTTTTTGCCTCCAAGTCACGAACGAAACCAAGAGTCTCGTTCCCCGCTGCGCTTTTCTTATACTTCAAACCAACCACCTTGCCCTTGGGGTCGGTGAATCTTAAATCGTGCGCGTCTCCGTTGATCACTTCAAAACCAAAATCATCCACGGGCAACGTGTCCCAGTAAACCGCAGCAACATTACCACCAGCGGAAAGAATCTCTTTTGCAAAATCTTCAGAAGAATCTTCTGACCACGAGTAGGTCAAATGATAATTGACGGGCAATTCACCGTTTACGAATTGCGTCATTCTTTTGGTGGACTTGGTATAGTCATAGAATTGCAACTCTGGAAAATACTCCATGATTGAAAGTTCTTCATGTTTTACCTTTTCCCATGCGATATCACTTGTACCGTTTAACCTTTCGCACGGCGTTAACTCTTTGCGAAACGCCTTTTTAATAAATGCGCCGGTTTCCTTGACGAGTTGCGTCATGAAGGCTTTTCTGTCCGTCGCAAAAAATTTTGTTTTGTTTATGCGAGCTTCTTGAATTGGTGTCATTCTGCCACGACCAGAAGTGTAGAGGCAAGCAGCCCTGCATCCTTCACTTGAGTTTGGGCAAGTATTCATTACGCCACTAATGCGAGCGGGAGCAAGGTAAGTGATAGCCGTCATAAAGCCTTTTTTTAAGCCTTTGATTGTTTTTGCGTTGTTGTCGATTCCAAGAATGTTCATGCGTAGGATTATATCAAATAGGGTTTAATTGTCGAGCTTTTTTTTATGCTTCGGCTTGCGAGTAAAAGAGCCTTTTCCCTTCTTTACTTTATGCTCGCGGGACGCGCTGCCCATGTAGCCCTTGGGATTAACTCTCGCCTTTGGTTCTTTTCTTTTCATAGTTTTAGACCTCCAAAAGATTTACTTTGTTTACTGTGGGCTTAAACGCCCAAACGCCGTCTTCAGTAATCTCTAATATATAAGCGTTTTTAACAGCTAAGTCTTGATGGTCTACAATCACAAAATCATCATTCTTATATGGATTGTAAGTCACTTTGTACCACTCGTTGCGAGAATCGTCTCTATTGTAAATAGTGCCTTTTCCTTTCATTCTTATGCCTTGAATGTAGGCGTGAACGTTTTTGCGTTTTTCCTTGCGAACTCTCGCCTTCCCCGCTTTACCTACGCGAAACACTGGGTTAAGCAAACTAATTTCTGTAACGTGATCTTCTACAATTCCCTTGTCATTGCGAACGCTATAAACAGCTTTGCCTTGCTTGGTTGTCTTGTGAAGGTTGCGGTAAATTTGTACTTGTCCTTTCATGCGCCAATTATAGCAGAACCACGAACCGCGTCGAGAAAAAAAATCACTGGATTGCAAAAAAAAATCCTTGAATTTTGGCACGCCGCGTGCCGCACGTCCCGTGCCAAAAAATTATGTCAAGAAAAAAAGAACCCCCCGCCCTTGGTTAGTGAACAGGGGCGAGGGGTTGGGTTGGGCAGCCTACTTGCAGCAGATTAAGCAACCTCAAGAATTAAGGACGAATCCTTTTTAATCTCCTTGGCTTCTGTCAACTTGCTAGGGCTAACCACCAAGCGATGAAGTTGATCGGTGATAGACTTGGTAGCCTTGCCAGCTAACTCGAAACGACCTTGCGTGTTCTCCACTTCGCCCGTCATAAAGTCGGTGGAAGCGTTCAAAAGATTGTACATAGTACGATCTGCATCAGCCCCAAAGTTGGGAGAGTTCCAAACCTGAGCAATGCCCTTGCGATGCACTTCAGAGATGGACAAGTTGGAGAGAACGCCCAAGCCTTCTTCTTGAGTCAAAACAACGTCTGCCATCTTGCTGTAGACATTGTCTGGCTTGGCCAAGTCTTCAAATGCTGCCATTGCACCGGACACGGCGTCTTTGATAAACTTCAAATCCAACTTGCTGGAATGTTTTTGAAACAAGCTGAATGCTTGCTCGGTGGCGGTCATCCCGTTGGTGCAAACCAAGCGAACTGCACCCACGGTGAAGTAAACCCTCGACCCACGATCAAACGAATTGTGAGCGGTGAGACGAAGACCTAACGTGTCTTTAACCTTGGGCAACTCGATCACGTTGTCCATAAAGTTATAACGAGCATACATTTTGGTGTAATCGCCCGTGCATTGGATTTGTTCGACGGGTTGACGAGACTTAGTTTGCTTGTCGTAATACTCGCCTTCCCAATCCATACCCGCCAAGTCAAAAGCCTCACGAACCGAACCGATTACATCGCGATTGTTTACCGCTTTGTACTGCTCGGAATGACCCGAAGCCAAAACGCGATCCTCTTGACCGTCTTTGCCAAGTTTTACCGCATAACGATGACCCTTAATGTCTCTGCCGTTGTGCTGGAGTTGATCCATCACCACGGAGTAATCCCAATCTGATTGCATTGCTGGAGTGTTTCTAGCCATAATATTTTATCTTTCTCTTGATGTTGTTCTTGTTTCCCTTAACCGTTGAGATGATTATGCCAGACATTTGGAAATAGTACAAGACTTTTTTCATCTGATACGAAAGATTTTTAAGAAAAAAAATGAGAAATGTGTTGACTTTTGGCACGGCGCGGGGGGCAAGTCGCGTGCCAAAAAAATAAGAGGAATTTTTATAGTGCTTTACGGCCCAGCGTTAACGCCTTGTTTGGCCAACCTCTTGCACTCACGGTACTTAACACAGAGGGCGTTAGCCGTATGTCAGAGGTTATAACCGTAATACCTTTCCTTTTCACCCCTCATTGCGGGGCGACTCACGGTTTGCTCGTGGATTTTTAGTTGTTGTCGTTATCCAAGCAGCATACACTTGAAATTGTAACCACGTTGAGGATTCGAACCCCGCCCGACCAGTATCGTATCGCCTCCATGTCTTTTTAGAATACACTTCTCGTTTGGAGCGTCCTCCCAACATGTTGCTTTCCTGCGCCAGACTGTGCTGTTGATCCTATTCACTCGCACACCAATTTCCGTGGCTTAAAATTCGGAACCCACGTTTATTGCTCGGTTCGCCTGACAGGTTACATCGACCAAGCTCGGAGTCTACTCCGCAGGGTTCCTTAAATTGTCAAAAATCAAATGCCACTTGCAAACGTCTCTTGCGTTCTAATGTTTCCTCACCGTTTGTAGAGGTGGCGTCCGTGAGCAGTAGAGTCCTGCTAATACCCTCACGAACTGCTAGTATTATGTCAAAATTTTCCCTTCCCGTCAATACTTTTTTAATAAAAAATCGCTCTAGCTATTCCCCTGATATGCCAATAAATCTTTTCGGGGTGGTGGGTTTTAATCTGTATCAGAATACCTTTGATATGAAGTGTTATCTGCTGCTGCCTTCCCATACCTATAATCTACACCATTTCTTAAATAAGTCAAGGGGTTTTTTAAGAAAAAAAATGGCACAAGACGTGCAACACCTCCCGTGCCAAAAATCAATAATAATTAATAATTTATAATAATAATTAAATGATATATATCTATCTACTTCGATTGCTTCTCTCCATAACAAAAAAAGGAAAACAAATAATCAAAAGACAGAGAAAGATTGTGACCGCACCAAGGGATACTGCCCAATGCAAAAGAATCACGGGAATCATTGCTGTCACCACTAACACCACAGGCTGATCCTCGAAAAGTAAAGGAACCATCAACGCCATAAAAACTGTCACGCCCAAAATAATTGCCAAACCGATAAAAATTTCCATAATTCAATAGTAGTAAGTTTTTGTTTCTAATTCAATGTTTTTCTTAAAAAAGTTATAAAATGATAGTTTTCCCACCAAGAAGAATAAGACGCATTTCTGCCCTCTTTATTTAACCTTATTTGACTCTTATTTGACTTGTATTTGAATCGTATTTAAGGGTAAGGCGCTCACAAATATATATGCGCTATTTGGTAAGATCGTGATAGCCGATGCGACGGGATAACCTCCCAGAGTTTGCTCTTACATACTCACCACTCTTATTTACACTTAAAAGTCTCGGTGGTGTTTAAATACTTTCGAGTAAAAGCCCTCTTATCTACGCCACGCCTAATCCGAAAATTAGAAGAAGGCTTGGAGCGTTTAACTTTCTCTACCTTGCGAACTTCAATAGAGTCATTATTTACAACAAACGTAACTTGGTACTCATTCATAATATATTATTATAATAATGTTTATTTGATGCCTAGTCAAGAACTTCATCAAGGTCATAGTCCCATTCCATAAAATTACAAAAATTAATTATATTAAAATTATTTGATACTATTACTGGTTCGGCTGCCATCCCTAAATACATAGGTCTCTTCTGTATGTCTATTACTACTATTTGGTCGTACTCAGGCTTGAAGGCGCAGTTGTTTACCCTCATATCAATCAACACTTCTCCATACATCATCTCCCCGCGCCAATGCATAGGAGACATCTTATATAAAAAATCAAGCCGACTCCCACTAAGGATGTCGTATCTCTTCTGAGAAATAATATAATAATTATCTT
>Ga0209756_1002538_pt1 | contig 15669 bp, 22 predicted proteins | sample ETNvirenome_6_85_FD_184071 | JGI IMG/M metagenome (GOLD analysis project Ga0209756, IMG submission 184071) | Marine viral communities from the Pacific Ocean - ETNP_6_85 (SPAdes) (version 3) | ecosystem: Environmental > Aquatic > Marine > Oceanic | place: Pacific Ocean | collected 2013-06-19
AATCATGTTCGTAGGACACAAAAGAAGAACAAAAGAAGAAACAAAGAAAATGCTTAGTCTTACCAAGAGGTTAGACGAGAGGAAGAAAAAACTTGAACAAGATCAAAGAGATTTCAAGTGGCTAACCACCGTGAGAGATTGGGTATATCCAGAGAGAGAAAACAACAATGAAACCAGTGGGATATAAGGTATGCTAGATTTTCTCATTCAATATCAAGACTTTGTGTCACTTGTCTGCCTGTTCTTCTCAGGGCTTGCGATGGTTGTTTATAACGAGTTGATATAACAAAGGATTTGGCCGAGACATGAAAAAGAAAAACAAAATCAAGAAGTTAAGCAAGATCATCAAGAAGGCTTATAAGACCATGAAGAAATACTCTTTTATCTCAGGGCTTTGCATGGGTTCTGTTATAACCCTTGTAATAACAATGACTTGAAGACAGCATTCATTTGAAGCCATTTTAAGGCGTTCTGAGAGCCTTTGAGAAGCAAAGCAGGGGTTGACATGGGTTGACCTGAGAAAGTGGCTTAGAATGGCTTACAGGGCTTTCTGAGGGTTGTGGAGGGATAAGGTGTTGGAGGATTGAGGGAAAACAGCAAAGTGATCTAAAAGGATCGGATCAGATCGGTTTTTGAGGATCGTTTCAAGTACCCCCTCCAAACCCTTGAAAATAAAGGCGAACTTTCTTTGCTAGTAATAACAAGGGTTTACGGCTTTTCGGCTGTAAGCCACTGAAATCATTAAGAAAGAAAAATTTGCAATCCCTATCCAAATTTGGTATAATAGGGACATAGAGAAAGAGGGAAGCCGGATCGCTTTCGCAGGATCGCTTGAACCGCCCCTCTCAGTTGAGAACACACAACCCCTTTGAGGAGGACACATGACAGCATTCACCATCACAATCGAAAACAATTCCAAACTTGGCAAAACCGTAATCATGGCGACCTCATGGCAGGACGCAAAGCGCAAGGCAAGCACAGTCTGCCCCGAAGGCTTCAAGGTTGTCCGTATTCAGGAGAACGGCAGGGAGCAACACAGCGGTTTTCGTGGCCCTCGTGGCCCTCGCTGTGCGCTCGGTGGCGTTGCAGAGGCTGGCAAGGTTTACAAGCCTCGCAGGAAGCCTGCCTTTTGGAACGGCAAAAAGACCGGAAACTTCAAAAAGTGCTAAAATCGCAAAGCCCGCCCGCAAGGGCGGTTGGATTAGGTACTCTCTAGGCGCTGACTAACTTTTTTAAGGAGCAAAACACATGGCAGACAATACTTACAACGGCTGGACAAATTGGCACACCTACGCAGTAGGATCAAACCTTATAAACGATGAAGGTCTTTACCTTGAAGCCTGCCGATACGAGCGGGGCGCAGTATACCCAACATGGCAAGGCTTTATAAGAAGCGCAGGGCTTGAAGACCTTTTCCTTAACGGCGTTTCGGTCAGTGACCCAAACCTCGACCACACCGAACTCACAGAACTCATTCAGGAGATCAACGCATGAACCATTGGACACACTTTATCACAGAAGACGACATCACAAACACCGTCAACACCGTAGCCCCAGAGCAATGGGAAGTTGAGGAGGCTTGGGAAGCCGAGCGTGTCGCACTCTGCAACGCAGACAATGACGCCGAGAAAGCCAAGCTTGAAGTTTTTCATTTTAGTTTCAACAACCCCGAAGCCCTTCGCAGCGAGATCATAGAGATGCTAGCCGAAGAGGACGAGGACATCGCAATTGCAGAAGCCTTAGAGCGCGAGGCCCGAAGGGCCGAGCATGAGGGGCTTTCAGTATGCGGTGACGATGAGTGGGCAAGGCGTTAAATTAAATAATTAAAAAGACTTTGCAAAGCATTGAAATCATTGATGTATTTGCAAGGCTTTAAACAGGGGGGCCCCTCCCCCCTCCCTCCCTCACCGGAAAGTAAAACCCCAATGATTCCGGGCACTTAGCGGGGCAAGTACACATGCACGATCCACACCGAAAATTTTCCAATATTTCCAACATATGAAAACGACTTTTCAGGAATACCACCCCCAAAAAAATTGCCAAAAAATAAATCAAGACTTTTCTCCTTTCGAAAACTATTTATGTTATAAAACCAACTTACAATACTATTATAGCAAATTTAAAGGGGAATGTCAAGTGAAAATATCAAAAAAAACCTTAAAAAATATTATAGCCGAAGAACTTCAAGAGATGGCATTGGGATTCGAACCAGAAGGTGCAATGGGATTGCCACCAGAAGGCGGCGGTGAACTGGAATTGACACCGGGAGATCTTGAAGATCTTGATTTTATGGCATCAGACCTTTTGGTTGATATTTATGGCACGGTAGAACCTGAAATGCATCAAGAATTAGTTGATGAGGTTAAAGCCTTGCATCGGCAATATATTGAACAAGGCGCGGTGAATGGAAAATGGGACGCGGGTGATATTGGCAATGCAGTTCAGGTTGCCTTGGATTATATCGAACATCAAAAACCTGAACCTCGAATGGAAGGAAAAACTAAAATGAAAATAACCAAAAAAACCTTAAAAAATATTATAGCCGAAGAACTGAAAGCCTTGTTGAGCGAGATGTTATCTCCGGCGCAAGAGTACGCGTATTCCAGAGGTCAACTAAAGGTACCCCAATCACCAAAATATGAACCACCCATGGAAACAAAATATGACAGAATGAGCCAAGATGAAAGAAGGCTGAGAGCAGAATATGATAACCTTTATCCAAGTGCTGCCGAGATTTGCAGAAGGGTGCAATATGATCCCGGGTCAGTTACAACAATTGAAGACACAGAATGCACAAACTATAACGAAAGAAAAGATGCCCATGTTTCTGCTGAACTTGCCAAGAAAGGCATAAAAATGGCCACTGAAGGAAAAACAAAAATAAGCCGATCAACTTTAAAAAGAATTATTGCCAAAGAATTACAAAGCGGAAGGCTTGAATAATGGACAGAAACCTTTTCATCGGCTATCTTGTTCTTCTTGGCTTAGCCCTTTCGGTGATTAAGGTTCAATCGGTGGTTTATAAGGCTGTGTTGTTTATTCCTCTTTGTTTTTGTATTCTCGCATGGATTGGTTATTATATTGATTATAAGGAACGTCAAGATAAGTGAAAAAAATTGCGGTTGTTGTTATCTTTCTGTTTGTTACATTGCTCCTTTTTTCTATACAAGTTTTTGCTAAGCCCAAAATCAAAATCGTCAAGAGCAAAGACAGGATCATCTACAAAAAAAATACCATCATCAATTTTGAAGGTGATGTTGTTAATGGTGAATTAATTAAGCCTAAAGGATCTTTTTTTCAAGGGCGAGGCAGAGCAAAGTTTAACAGTCTTATAATGTATCGCAAAGACTTCCTAGATAAAATGATTAAACAGGCCAAAAAGCTTTAAGGAAAAAACCAATGAAAATAAGCCAATCAGCCCTCAAAAATATTATTGCCGAAGAGCTTCAAGCCCTGATTTTGGAATCTTTTCCTTCGATGACCGCCGGCGAACTGGCTGCCCTTCAAGGACGGCCGATCGGCACAGGAAGATTTCAAGGTGAACGTGAAGATCAAACACCAGTTCGAACATACATTCAAGATCCCGAAGCAAATGAATTGGTGCAGCGCATTCTTCGATTGGGTGATATGGACAAAATCAAAAACCTTATTCGAGCATTGGATAGGGTTCTTCAAAGAATCTCGATCAACATTGAAGATGTCTCTCCCGGTGGAGGTGGTTTGGAAATTCCTTATACCGGGGCTTATGAAGAATGAAAAAACTTCTTCAAAAAATTATTGCCGAAGAATTGCAAGCGCTTCTTGATGAAGCATGTGCTGAGCATTGCAAAGTTCTTGTCATTAACGCAACTGGTCAGCGAGGTGACGTTCATTGCGGCGAAGAAGCCAAGCGGCTTGAAGAACTTGTTGCGTCTTTTCCAAATATGTATTCTCTTGATGATCCTTTGCCCACTGATAAGAAGGCCAAGTATGCTGGGCCTCAAAAGCAAATAAAACTTAAAGTCGAGGCTTGAAGCTGAAAAATTTGGCCGCCGGGTGTGGCTTTATTTTTTAAGCGGCGTATCCCCACATTTGAATTAAAAATCTTCCTGCCGAGTAATTGGCATTTGTTGCGGCCCCGGCTACAAGATATAAATATTTGTTTGCGGGTGGAATAATTAAATTTAAAAAGGGAGTTACTCTGCCAATGGTATGATCGCCGTTGTCGGTTACTTGTATTCCATTTGATAAAGACTCAATAGATGCATCTTCCGTTCCTGTGCTTTCATCTGCATACCAAAGATCAATATCGGGATCTCCGCCGTTTGGAACTTCAAGGCACGTCATTGTTCCCCCTAAAATTGTTCCATTTATGGCGGCAGTAACTTGACCAATGTGACAATTTGCTATTCCTGCTTTTCCAATAATGTCAACTGCATGGGAACTTGCCAATCCTGTAATATCCATAAGAATGTCTGTATATATAATATTTCCTTTTGTTATAACCGACGCTTTATAAAGTGTTCCAGTACCGGTAGTAATTCCTGTGCCTGCTGTCATTTGTGCTGTTGTTGCTAAATTGCAGGCGCCAGCCACAGTAAGGCCGGCTTGAAGGTTCATTGCGCCTTGAAAGTCGGAAGTGCTATTGGCATCGATGGCGCCAGCCACAGTAAGGCCGGCTTGAAGGTTCATTGCGCCTTGAAAGTCGGAAGTGCTATTGGCATCGATGGCTCCGGCCACAGTAAGGCCGGCCTGTAAATTCATTGCGCCTTGAAAGTCGGAAGTGCTATTGGCATCGATGGCTCCGGCCACAGTAAGGCCGGCTTGAAGTGTTGCTGTTTTATTAAGAGTGATATCATTTGTAAATGTGATTTTTTTGTCCCTAACAAGATCAATCATATTAGGAATGCTTTTTATTTTCATTATTCTTCTCCTTTTTTAATAATTAGAAAAGAACAAAAAAAGGCGGGATGAACCCGCCTTTCGTTTGAGCCTTTTTTTAAAATTTCAATAAACCTGCAGCCCCTGCTCCATGTGTGTGATTCCATAAGGCGTCTGGTTCTGACGCGTCTCTCTGTACTTGCCATTGATAATATACTGAAAGACCAGCATTTTTTGTTACCCAAATATCAAACCCTCCGCGGAGCCTATTTTCATTCACCCCCGCTGTAACAAGAAAAAATTCTTCGGAAAGGGCGAGGTTAACGGCCTTATCATCTTTCTTCCAAACCTTCGCTGTAGCTTTGGATCGGTTTCTTGCTCGCCATTGCGACAAGCCCTCCTCATCTACATGAAACTCAACCCTTGTTCGGCTTGAGAATCTTGCAAGATCCCGGAAAGGAACCTTGAATGTAACACCCAAGCTTGGCCTGAATTGCCAACCCCCGGTCCATGCTTCGAGCACTTTCGGCTTTTTAGGCGAAAGGACAAATCGGCCGTTAACCTCAAAATTTAACCATTTAATTTTTTCTGGGTGGAAAACCAACCCAACTTCTGAATGAATATAACCTAATTCTGATACTTTGTGTTGAAATCGAAGCTCATTATCAAATGATAGTGAAACTGATTTGTGAAATTTGTTTTTTGTTTTTAAAGTCAGCCAAAGTTGAGCATCCTCAGCGGCAGACGCATATGATGTAAATGCAAACATCGTAATAAAAGCAATTGTTAAAATTTTTCTAAGCATAGTATTTCCTCCTATTGTTTAACTTAGTAATAATAGAATTATAACATACTTAAAAATAAATGTTAAAAATATTTTTCTTTTTTATTTCTAGCACTCTATATATAAACTGTTTCCCTTCAAAAAAATAAGGTTTTTAAAATGGAATATGCACTTTTATTTAGCATATGGGTTGGTTTCATCGGATCAATTGCTTGGCTTCAATATAAAATTAAATGTTAATAACTATATATTCTAACTGTTGCTTTAACCTTAAAAAAAGAGGCACGTTAGAAAATGGAAAAATTACGAAAAAAACTAGAAGATTTTATCTTTCTTAATATCCCCAATTCAGAAATTCGCAGTAAAAAACAAAGCACTATTATGAAATTTGTTGGAAAATTGATGTTTTTCAATAAAAGATTTATGACCGGATATGTTACAACTTGGTATCCGCATATTTATGTTCCAAAATTGCCATGGAAATATAAAAATGATCTCCCTGCAATTGCAACATTGGCTCATGAATGGGTTCACCTTTATGATAGAAAAAGATTAGGATGGATTTTTAATCTTTTTTATGCCTCTCCTCAATGTTTTGCCCCATTTGCTTTGTTAGCCTTTTGGAATTTGTGGTTTCTTCTTTTTCTTTTATGCGCATTACCTTTACCTTCTCCCGGGAGAGCATGGGCTGAGATTAGAGGATATAGAATGACAATGGCAGTTTATTATTGGTTGTCAGGCCAAAAGGTTGATATTAAATGGATGGTTGAACAGTTTGTTGGCTCTTCTTATTATTTTATGTGGCCATTTCGCGGATGGTTGATGAAAAAATTTCAAAAAGAATTTGACAAAATAAAAAATAATGATCTATCTCCGGAATTAATTGTTATAAAAAATATCTTAAAACCTTCATAAAATATTAATCATGGCGTTTTTATCTATTTTGCACCATATTTATATAGAGGAGGTGCATTGATGAAAAGCGTCAATACAGAAAAAATTAAGAAACTATTAAATTCAAATAACAATATAATTTTTTTATGGGGCAAGTTTAAAGGCTTCCCGAAAGATCCCATATACATGTCAGATGAAGAATTATATTATATTGCCGGGGCTGTTTTTGAAATGAGTTCAAAGAATCTTCAACGCTCCATTTTTCAAATGTTACATAATAGTTGTGATCACGATTCAGTTTCTAGATTTTATCAATATTTTCAAGAAGAAGAAATAAGCGATATTATGTATACTTGTTAATATTATCATTTTTCCGTTTTAAAAGTTCTAAACTATTTAATAGGGGTAATAATATTATTTTGAGGCTATTGATTTATGAAAATAAAAGTTATTGATAAAGTTATTGACGAACAAACGGAACCTTTTCAAAAGAAAATTCGTTCAAAACACAAAAAAATGAAATTTCGGTTGATAGGCAAGGGAAAAAACAAGAAAAAAGAGAAAAGATGGACCCCTCCAGCGTTCGAACGGGCCAAAAGTTCCCCTCCAATTGGTGAAGAAGTCAAAAAATGCTTAAATGAAATGAAATATTATGGTTATCATGATTTTCAACTTAAAGAAACTCTTAATTCTAAGTTTTGGGAGGAAGATTTAACCCTCAAAAAAGAAGTTTCAGACCGTTTAAAGCAAATAGCACAAGAATTTTTTAAAAAATTAAAATTTGACTGGGTTGATATACTAAATATCACCCTTACAGGCTCTTCTGCAAACTATAATTGGACGGAACATTCTGATTTAGACCTTCATATAATAATAGATTTCAAACAAGTTGATGAAAATGCCAGCCTTGTTAAGCAATTTTTGGATTCTAAGCGTATAGAATGGAATAGAAAGCATGAAATTTTGATCAGAGGGCATGAAATTGAGATTTATATACAAGATTTAGCCGAGCCACATGCTTCAACCGGTGTTTATTCTATCACCGATCAGCGTTGGATGAGAAAACCAACAAAAAAACATGTAAAAATCGATGAAAAAGGCGTTCATGACAAAGCAGGTTTCATTTCCAGCCTTATTGATGGCTTAGATAACCTCTTTTTTCAAGGAAAATTGGAGCAAGTTTATAATTTTTCTGAAAGATTGAAGGAAAAAATTCAAAAATTCCGAAAATCAGGCCTTGAAAAGGCCGGAGAGTATTCAAATGAGAATTTGGCCTTTAAAGTCCTTCGCAGAACTGGATATTTGAAGAAATTATCCGAATTACACACTAGATCTTATGATGAAATGATGTCAATAGAGAATGGAGAACAAGAAAACGAACAAAAAATTGATTTAAGCGCTTATCATCCTGTTTTTTAACAAAAAAGTCACAAATAGAGCCTAAACATATCAATTTAATTGTGTTATTATTAAAAAGGACTGTTTTGAGAGAAGAAAATGATTTTTTCGGAGAAAATTACCAAATTTTTTCTTTATGGTACAATGTTTTTCAATATTATTGATGCATTTGTCACTGTGAGAGTTGTTAAATACGGACATCTAGAAGAAAACAACCCCATAATGAAATATATGCTGGATATTGGGGTTTTGCCGTTTGTCGCCTTTAAGACGACATTGGTTGCCATGGGTGTATATATATTGTGGAAATATAGAAATAAATTGATAGCACAAATTGGTGCTTATTTTTGTTTTTCTTTTTATTGGACTTTAATTTGTCTTTTTTATCATTTTTTGTATTTGAAATAACTAATTATTTGTAATAATTTTGGTTATGAGGAAATTTTTATGAAAAAAGAACCTATTTTGGATTTTGAAGTATTAAAAACTTTTATTTTTGAAGAGTTAGAAAGACAAAATCTAGATTTTGATGAAGAAATCGCAAAAAGACTTCTAGAACGACTTTTTAGGGGAGTCATGGCCGGCTCTGCGATGCATATATCCGGTATTTTTGATTTAATTATACAAATTATGGCCATAATTTTGGCTTTTTCGGGTAATCCAGCGCTTGCAAAAAAAATTGCGGTAGATCCTGCGGGTGGGATTCGAATGATACAAGAAAAAGAATGGGATGAAACAGCAGAATCATTAAGTGCAAAAATGGCGCTACAATGGCAAAATGTTCCGGGTGACAAGCCGACTAGCCTTAAGCAAAGCCACGTCGCGGATTGGTTGAACGGACTTGGAAAGAAAAATCCAGAGCAATACAAAAAAGGAAAGAATAAGTGGCGAAGAAAAATTAAACGGGTTGCGAAAAATATGGAAAACAAAAGCCAAAAGGTTCACGGTAAGCAACGACTGCGACAACAGGCACAATCAGTATCGCGAAGAACAAAGCGCCCTGTAGCAAGGCCCGGAAAGGGACCTCAACGATTTGGAAAAAGAGATGACGAATTTGCATATGCATTTGAAAATAAAGGGAGAGAAAATCAAATGAAACTTACAAAAGGAAAACTTAAACAGATTATTCTGGAAGAATTGGAAATATCTGAAGCGCTTACTGGGGCCCAAACGAGTGCAATTGAAAAAGCAGCAGCCGGGTTTGAATCATCCGCAGGGCCGGCACGTCCTGTTCCCAAAAAAAAGGTAGTAGCGAAGGATGGGGTCAAGAAAAAGAAAGAACTTGCAGTGAAACAAAAATTTAAATCCGGGAAGACGGCACAGGCTGGAGCGGCAACATTCGGCAAATTAAGAGACGTTTTTGATGAACTTAAGCCCGGTCGGGAAGAGGCGAAACATATAGCAGATGTACTTGATGGATTAGGTATAACAGTGTCAGACTTTAAAACAGAGTTACAAGCTGTTCTTGGATTTTTAAAAGAACTGGAAAAGCAATAGCCAATGCCTTGCAATATTCAAAATAATTCTCAGAGAGAATTGCCTGAATTGGAATCTATGGTTACTAACTTTTATCCATATGCAAAAAAACGTTTAGGGTTTGATAAAGGTGTTGATCTAGATTTTATTTCTGATGAAGAAAATGCTGCGCTTCCTTTGGGAAAAACAGCATATTATGATCCCGGATCATATAAAATCAGTGTTTATGTTGATGGGAGACATCCCAAAGACATTTTGCGTTCTATTTCTCATGAATTGGTTCATCATGCTCAAAATTGTAGAGGTGAATTTGATAATACAATGGAAGTAGGAAAAGGATATGCACAAATAGATGTGCATTTAAGAAATATGGAATTTGAAGCCTATTCAATGGGCAATGGATTAATTTTTAGAGATTGGGAAGATTCAATTAAAGTGGGAGATAGAATTATGAACGAATGGAAAATCAAAAGAAAGAAAAAAATAGGCTTTGGTGAAGGTACTCCGCCAAAAGGTGAATTATATAAAAAACGGTCTGTTTATATGGAAAACATCGATGAAACTATTGATGAAAATGCTGACTGCAACCAAATAAAAGAAAGTTATTATAAAGCCTTAGATAATTATTATAAACAGGGAGATGTGGTCCGCGGTGAAGTTGATTCTGCGCAAGCGGCTTGGAAATCTTCTAATTGTCAGGGTACCTTAAGTGAAAAAAAAGAACACCCCGGGGAATGTGAAGATGTTCATAAAGGTCAAACTCACAAAGAGTGGGAAGATTCTGAAGGTGCAAAAAGCCTTGATATTGAAGCCGAAGTTGAAGTTTCTTTAAAAGAATCTTTTAATAAAAGAAATCAACTTCTTAACGAACAATTAATGAAAAAATTTATTAAATAGGAGAGCAGAACAATGGGAAAGAGTTGGAAACGTATGCAGATTTTAAAAAAGAGAAAAAAAAGTCAGCAAGTAATAGAAGATAATACATTGTCTGAAGAATTAAAATCGCCTGCAGTCAAGGAGAACAATAAAGAAGAAGTCCCGGTGAGTATTACAGTTGAGCCTCCAAAAAAAGTTATAAAAGAAGAGAAAAAAGTGAAAAAAACAAATAGAAAAGTATCTCCTCGTAAGTCTCCTACAAAAAAGGTTAAAAAATAATGGATTTTCGAAAAATGACAAGAAAATTTCTTATGAATGAGTGGAAAGATTCTCCTTCTATTCGAAGTTATTTCAATACTGTCAAAAGTATCTTAGATAGTGTTAAAGGTAGAACTCAACAAGAAAGACTGAGAATTTCGGAAGCAAAACATCATTTAAAAGAAATGAGAAAACTTGTTTATAAATTAGAAGAAAAAATACAACTTCTCGAAGAGCAAGTTAAGGTTCTAGAGGAAGGTAAGGGAAAAAAAATTACCAATGAGTGATCTTCTTTTAGAAGGCGGGTTAGCCGGTCATATGTCTCATCTTTATGAGAATCCCGATCTCACTTTTTCTGAGATGAAGGAGATTTTTATTGCCGCTTCTCAAGGTGAATTAGAAGGCACAGAAAAGACCGATGGACAAAACCTTTTTATTTCTTATTCTGTGAAAGATTCCGCTGCTCGAGCGGTTCGAAATAAAACCGAAATTCTTGGCGGTGGTTTAGATGCTGCTGGTTTGGCTGCTAAATTTGCAGATCGTGGAAACTTAGAAATAGCCTTTAATGAAGCATTTGACTCATTTGAAAAAACTGCTCAAATGTTTTCAAATGAAAATCAAGTTGCAATATTTGGCGAAGATGCTAACATATTTTATAATGCCGAAATTCAAGATCCAAGAAACGCAAATGTCATTAATTATGATTTTAAAACTTTAAATATTCATAGAGTTGGCCATGTTTATTTAGATAAAAAAGCTGGTGAATATGGATATACTCCGGAAATAAAAGAAATTGATCTGAGCAAAAATGCTCAAGCGCTTGAAAATGCACTACAAAGTATTCAAAATTTAGAACAGAATCAAAATTTTAAAGTTCAAATCAATGCTATAACAAAATTAGCGGCTTTAAGCGATGATAAAATATTAAATAATACCTTATCCGAACTCGAAAAAGTAATATCTGATGCCGGCATAAGCGATAATCAAACAGTTAGTGAATATTTAATTGCCAGAATCAAGCCAATGATTCGGTTTCAAATGGAACTGCCAGAGGAAACAGAAAAACTTCTTTTAAAGAGGATTTTTGGCGTTAAAAATGAAATCACAGGAAAAAACTACACTCAAGTGGAAATTGTTGCGGCCCTGCCTGATAAAGAGCAAAAATCAAAAGTTAAAAATATTATTGATTCAGCAAAAGAACTCCTAAAAAATGCAACGGCTCCAATTGAAAAAATTATTCATGATTTTTCTGTTGAGATTCTTAAGACCTTTAAGAGTGCTTTTGTTGTAGATCAAGGAAAAGAAATAAAACGTTTAAGAGGCGAAATCGAAAAAGCGTTAAAAGAAATTGAAAAAACTGGACGTGAAGATGCCATGGAAGTTTTGGCCGTTCAGATGAATAAACTAAAAGAAATTGAAGAGATATCTACAGCGGCCGAAGGTTTTGTTTTTGATTATAATGGATATACATATAAATTCACCGGAAACTTTGCACCAGTAAATCAAATTTTAGGGATGTTTAAATATGGCAGAGGAAAAATACCTGCATTGCAGAATTATCTTCACGAAGGCGGTGAAACAATTGCTCTATTCCCGGGTAAATTTAAGCCGACGCATGCTGGGCATTTGGGCGTTGTTTTAAATGTGGAAAATAAATATAAAATAGATAAATTTTATGTTATAATATCTCCCAAAGAACACGAAGGGTATGACGCCGAAACATCTAAAAAAATATGGGACATGTATCTTGAAACAGTTAATTTTGTTGCTAAACCAAATGTTGAAATTATGATTTCTGATGAACCTGAATGGGGCGGCCCCTCTCCAGTAGGGGCAGTATATAATTATATTGATAATGTTGCCGAACCTAATAGCAGATTGATACTTGTTTTGGGCCAAAAAGATATTGATGCTGAAGGCGGCCGCTATAAAGCGGCATTAGATCGAAGGGAAGACTTGAATATAATTTTAGAACCTATCAAATTAACCGGCAAATTAAAAGACATCAGCGCGACGAAAGTAAGAGCATGTATTGAGGGCAAAAATAAGAAAAAATTTATTAATGATCTTCCAATTGGCTTATCAGATGAAAAAAAAGAAGAAATCTGGAATATGGTATCTTGCAAAAAAGAAGAAACTGTTTCTGAAACACTATTTAATATGATAGAAAAAACTATTGAGGAAATGTCAACGGCCGGCGGAGGCGCTAGCGGCGGTGTAGGAAATATTGAAGGTTCTCCCGGGGCATTTTCCAAAAAGAAAAAGAAAAAGAAGAAAAAAAGGGGTAACAAGAAAATGCGAAATGAACAAATTGATAGAAATGAGTTTGTTGAAGGGGTCATTAAAGAACAAAAACTTCGTAAACTGGTTCGGAAAGCAATTAACGTTATCCAAGAAAAGAAAGAAAATAAACAGGTAGAAGAACTGAAACTCCGGAGTTTTATTAAAAGACTTATCCTTCTTGAACAAGAGGAAGAACAAGAAGGCGCTCCACTTCCAACTAGTATTAAATTTTTAGAAAAATTGTTAAATAATATTGTCCCTGCGGCCATTGAGCCTGATTTTACTAGTTTAACTAGCAATCAAGCACAGAGAGATTCATATAGAAACAATCTTATAACTGCAATATTGGCGGATCTATCTGTTGATATTGCAATATCAGATATTGAAAAAGAAGTTGAAAAAATAAAAAAAGCAAGAGAAAAGGGACAAGGAGTTTTTTCTGAAGCGGTTGATATTAAGTTAGATGATGAAGGAATAATTGATTTTGAATCTGAAGATAAAAGAACCGCGGAAGAAGAAGAAGAAAAAGCAAGAGAAGATGAAGAAAAAGAATTTGAAAAAATAGAAAGTGAAACACCTGAATGGGAAAAAACCATGGTCACGGGAAGCAACCGGGTTGGTGCTATGACTGCATGGGAAGAAACTATGCCTAAAATTTCAAAACAAATTAAAAAATTATATAATACATTTAACGATGAACCAGTTGAACAAGATTTGCTTGTTCGTTATTTGTTAATCAATGTTCTTCTAAATTTAGATGAATTGCAAAAAAAGATGACTGGCGTGTCAGGTCAAAGCATTGAGGAGCCCAATGTTCCCGGATATGAAAGAGAAAAGCAAGAAATTGAGGATGCTACGACCGGTGCTGAAGAAGAATTACCAACTCCTGAATTTGAAGAAGAAGTTCCTGAGGAAGAAATAGAATTGGAGTTATAACATGAGTTGGAAAAAAAAGAGAAAAATACATGGAAAAAACCAATATTATTCTCTTTCCAAAAAACTTCGCAAAGAATCAAAATCAAATGATAAGTTTGAAACTATGTTGAATAATCTTAGTTTGGAAGAAGTTATTGCTTTAAAATTAGAATTAGCAGCAAAATCAGCAGGAGGTTATTTATATGGCATGCCTATATGGAGATCTTTAAAATATGTTGTTGAAAATTCCGTTTTAATATTTGCTCTTTCTTCAACCCGCACTAAAAATGAAGCCGCGAGATTTTTAGGCTTAAAAAAGAGAGAATATAATAATATTAATAAAATTTATAACGTTGAATCCTATTTTGAAGAAAGAGATTCATAATCGAAAGAATGTATTATAGATTATTATCCTCTATGCCTCTAACGAGATGTGAAGGGAGGCTAGCATGGTTGTTAAGCAAGTAATCAACCTATGAATCTGAAAAACAAATTGGTCCCGTAAAAAGGTGGTTTTGATAAGGCAGGATGGGGCCTTATCTTTTGAGGAGGCTTAATGATATGGAGAAATTATTATTTTTTATTCCAACTGTTTTTATAATCACATATCTATTGTGGCTAGTTAGAAGCCCAAGTCAGCCAGAATATTATGAACAAAGCAAATGTGAAACAATCAAGGAGGTTGTAGAAAAATATGAACCAAAACAAAAAAGATAAAACTTATCCGTGGAACAACGTTGCTGTATTTAAAACTTATAAAGAAGCATATCAAAAAAGATATAAAATTCTTAATGAAGATACAGAGGCAAGATTGCAAACCAAAATTTCGAAGCAAACAAAGGGCTTCGTTGTCAAAACCCGGGTCAAGCCCGGGATTCAAGAAAAAGAAACTAACAAAAAGAAGAAAAAGAAATCATCTTGAAGGCACAGGTTCTGTGTTCTTTGGCATGTTCATTTCACCGTAATCCGGTATGGTACAGAAATTAAATCCATGTTTCCGGAGATGTTTATTAACAAAGTCATAAAGTTGTTTCCAAGTTGGCGAAATGGAAATATGATGAAATCCCCTATTAACTGCTGAAACCATTCCAACCACATGTCCGTATTTGTTAAGAATTGGAGATCCTGAACTCCCTCCGGCAACTGGGATACTGGTCATCATTACGGGTAAAGGAGAGCCGGTTCTCTTATCTTTCCAATGTCCTAGGAATCTTCCTTCATAAAATGGTACCATGTTTTTTCCAAAAGTGCCAGCAGGCGCACCAACATTATAAAGCTTGTCGCCTATTTTTGGAGGCTCGGTAGAAACAGTAAGCGCAGGGACATTGTTCCTAGGGATTGATAAAATAGCTAAATCATTATTTTTAGTTGATTTAATAACTTTTATGCCTTTGTATTTTTTTCCGCTGATGTCAGTAAGTGTCCAGCTATCAACAGCCTTAAGCTTTCCCTTTCTTTCTAGCATCATTTTGCGTATAGGGTGGATTACCTGCATCCAAACTAAATGGGCCGCAGTCAGAACAAAAGTTCTCTTTTTATTATGAAAAATAACACTTGCGCTCCCGGTCATCTTTCCCTCATGAACAAGTTTACATTGATTTACTGCGCATCGGAAAAAAGTTGTCTTCTTTTCAACAAATAAAAATGACTTTCTTGGAAAGACTTTGCTAACATTAAGATGCGGGGTGAAGGAGACACAGGAAAATGTTGAACTCAACATCAATAGCGTTCCAAGGGTTAGGATTAATAGTTTTCTCATTTTTCTGTCCTCCTCGACAAATGTGTGTATTGGTAATTTAACTCACCTCCTCTCGATTATAAAAATTCCCCGCCTATTAATAAGTAGTTAAAGAGATACAGTTTTGGAAACAAAAACTATTTATTAAGGAAATGATGTTCTTTTTTAGGAAAATATAATGGCGAAA
>Ga0209756_1002539_pt1 | contig 15666 bp, 22 predicted proteins | sample ETNvirenome_6_85_FD_184071 | JGI IMG/M metagenome (GOLD analysis project Ga0209756, IMG submission 184071) | Marine viral communities from the Pacific Ocean - ETNP_6_85 (SPAdes) (version 3) | ecosystem: Environmental > Aquatic > Marine > Oceanic | place: Pacific Ocean | collected 2013-06-19
GTCGTCCTCAAACGGGTCGTACTCGTCGGCGTCGGGCAGAGGCGGGGTGAACGCTGGCTGCTGCACGGGCGGCTCCTCCGGCTGCGGGGCCGCTTTTTGGCGGAACGACGAAAAATCGGGGGGTGGCTTGGGTGCCGGGGCGTTGCGCAGGCTCTCCGGCATCTCGTCCAGCATCCGCCCGCCGCCCAGGCCGACCATGGGGACGGCCGGGGCCTCCCCCATGTCGGCGTCGTTGAACGAGGGGACGTCCTCCAGGGGGTCGTCCTCGACGGGCGGCCCCTCCGACGACGACTCGTCGGCGGGCTCGTCCGGCGGCGGAGGCGGCGGGGGAGCGTCGGTTTCGGGCGACTCGACGGTCGTGTCTGGAGTAGGCATCGCCAGGGAACGTAAGACGTGCGTTTCAACGCGTCAAGACCGTCAAGACACGCGCCGGATCCGACCCTTTGAGACCGCCGCGGCGGGGTTGCCCAAGGCTGTCATATGATATAGCTATATAGGCACATGGCCCTCAAGACTCCCCCGGTCGTCCGCCTCGATGACAGCGGCTACCCTCTCCCCGCGGAGGACGCGAGCACGCTCACGGCGGGCAGGCACCCCGTCATCTGCGTCAACTGCCTGGACACCTCCGGTGCCGCCAGCGTGACCCTGACGAAGAAGCGGGGCTTCGCCGTCCACCTGTGCCCCATCTGCCGAACCTGCGCCTACGCCAACAGCCCCCAGGCCCACGACCTGTTCCGGCGCTGGCAGATCGTCCTGTCGGACCCGGCGCTGCGGCGGGCGCTGCTGGAGCGGCTCGCCGCCATCCCGTGAAGGTCCTGTTCCTCGATTTCGACGGCGTGCTGGCCCCTGGGCTGATCCGCAAGCTGGGGCCCGACCCCCGGTGTGTCGGCGTGCTCAACAACGTCCTGGGCGACACCGGGGCCGCCATCGTCGTGTCGAGCGCGTGGCGCACGGGCAGGTCGCCGGATTTCCTCGCCGGCCAACTCGACATGATGGGCGTCAAGGTCGACCCTCCCGGCCCCGGCGGCATGCACCTGCCTGGGATGTATCCGCACCGGGTCGTGGGCGTCACGGACGAACGGGGACCCACGCGCGGGGCGGAGATCGTGCGGTGGATGGGCGTCTGGCACCGCTCGGTGGAGGGTTGGGCCGTCGTGGACGACTGGGACGACGCCGGCCGAACCCTCCCCGACGCGCCGTTCGACCCCCGCCTCACCAGACGTTTCGTTCAAACGCGAACCGACATGGGGCTGACCAAGGACAAGGGCGGGCGGCTGACCAAGCTGCTCAACGCCCGGTGAGCGAGGCGGGCCCGAAGAAGGTCCACGACGCCGAGATCGTCGTGCCGATCCATGTGATGCCCGTCGAGGCCAACGGCTACATCGAGCGGGACATCGACCCCATGGCGCTCATCGTCCTGCGCCCCCGACCCGACAACCCCATGCACCCGGCCGTCACCGAGGCGAGCTTCGCCAGGACGCTGCTGGGCGTGCGGGACCGCTACCCCAAGGCGGCCATCGCCGTGCCCCTGGGCGGGAGCGTCGTGGTCGAGGTCGTCCACCCCAACAGGTTCTGGGAGATGGGCCGCCAGATGCGGCAGCCCGGCACGTAGCTAGGCCGCAGCCGCCTCCATGGGGGCGGGCAGGCCGTTGGGGATGCGGGAACGGTCGATGCGCCACGGGCAGCCGTCGTCGTCGGAGCGGCCGGACGTCAGGGAGAACCGCCACGTCTTGCCGTCGGCGGCCTCCACCTCCACCCAACCGTCGTCCGCCGCCTGGAACACGCCGGAGCACTCGCCGCCGCCCTCCAGCGACAGCAGGCGCGCGGGGCGCAGGAGGCCGAACCGCTTGATGAGGCGGTGCAGGTAGGTGCGATGGATTCCCAGAGCGGCTGCTGTCGCCTTGACGTCCCAGCCCCATCGAGAGAGGGCCGACGTCACGCTCTGCCGGAGGGCCGTGGCCCGTGCCTGGGCTAGTGCGTTCATGCTTACAGGGTACACGAACGGACTACACGTCTGTCAAACCCCAGGGCGTTTTTTCCGACGACAACGGAAAAATCGCCGTTGCAACGGATTCGATCACGCCGCCGCCCGGATCGGGAAAAAGCCAGCGGGATCAACCGCTTCCGAATTTCCCACACCGAAATACCGCCGCTGCCTGTAGTCTGGACGGCGACACCGAATGGTAGGGGGGAGGGGAGGGGCGAGCGTCCTGCGCCCTTCCTCGCACGCCCGTTCCGGCGCATAGACAGACGCGCTCGCGCGTGTAGACTCCTGGGCGTCACCATCATCGCCTGACAGCTTACCAGCGCGCACACCCTACGTCTACACCCTCGCCCTCGCGCGCGCGTGGGGATTTCCCAGGCTGGGCGGGAATTTGCGAGGCGGGGTGTGTAGACGATTACGCACCACTGCGTAGCCTACTTCCCAAAACTGCGTAAAGCTTTTCGCACCACCGTAGCGCCTCCCGCTACACCGATGATCGTGCAACGCGTTGAAACGACTGGAAAAACCCGCGTTGAAACAATGGGATTGCAGTGTAGACGAAAAGGTGGCACAGTAACTGCTAGATAGAGAAGCGAGCCGAAACGGAGAACAAGATGAACCAGCCCGAGACCAAGACCACCCCCGCCGCCGACAACTGCCCAGGCTGCGAGATCGCCCCGCTGGTCGATGGCGCTTGCGAATGGTGCGAGCATGTCACGCCCGTCGCCCCGAAGCTGGTGCAGCCCGAGCCCGAGCCCGAGCCCGAGCCCGAGCCCGAGCCCGAGCCCAAGCCCGAGCGCCCCACCGTCTCCATCACCATCTGCCACGACACCCGCGGCGGCATGGAGATCCACACACCACACGCCCAGGAGGGCACGATGAGCAACGACAAGAAGAACACCATCGAGACCATGTTGGCTGGCGTGCGGCGGGCCGAGGCCCATGTGCGCTACGCAGCCGGCGACCCCGGCGCACCGAAGCCGGCGGGCGATGAGCCCTGGACGCTGACGGTGGCGATCCAGGCGCTGGCCGACGCCCGTGCCCGGCTGCGCCGCTACGAGGCCTCGCCGCCGAACCACCGGGGAGGTGGGGGCGTGAGCGCTCCGAAGGCGAAGGCCGCTCCGAAGGCGAAGGCGAAGGCCGCTCCGAAGGCGAAGGCGAAGGCCGCTCCGAAGGCGAAGGCGAAGGCCGCTCCGAAGGCGAAGGCCGCTCCGAAGGCGAAGGCGAAGGCGAAGGTGTTTGTCGACACCCCCGGCACCCCGGCGACGTCCGACATCATGCGGGCCTGCGAGGAGGTGTGGGCCGACATCCGCATCCTGCACCCCGACGTGCCGGAGAACGTCATGTTCGCCATCTCGTCGGCCGGAGCGAAGCGGAAGGGCAACTACACCAAGTGGGGGCACTTCTGGCAGGGCCAGTGGCGCATCGGTGAGAAGGGCCAGCCGGAGGAGCAGGCTGCGGCGCACGAGGTGTGGATGTCCGCGCAGCACCTGGGCGACGGTGCCCTGTCGGTCCTGGGCACGCTCGTCCACGAAGCGGTCCACGCCATGAACCACGCCCGCGGGCTGAAGGACACGGACAAGACCGGCCGGGTCCACAACAAGAAGTTCAAGGCCGGTGCCGAGGAGTTGGGGCTGACCGTGGCGGACCGGGACAAGACCCGAGGCTTCGCCTTCACGAACCTGCCCGAGGAGGAGGCGGCCAAGACCTACGGCCCGTCGCTGAAGCGGCTGGAGACGGCGCTGGTCGGCTACCGAGCGCCGGACCCCGCCCCCATCCCCGGCATGCAGCGCCTGCTCAAGGCGACCTGCGGCTGCGGGCTGGTCATCCGAGCGAGCGCCAAGGTGCTCGACCTGGGCGCTGTCGCCTGCAACCTGTGCGGGGAGGTGTTCACCACCGAGGACTAGACGCCGCGTTTCAACGCACACATCGCAACCACCCCCGCCCCGTAGCTCCCGAGAGGGAGCACGGGGTTCAGGAGGTGCAACCCAAGGAGATCGAGAAATGCCCAGCGCCAAGGAAATCGCCCGCCGCACCGAAGCCGCCGCCCTGCTGATGGCGATCGCAGAGAGCACCGACACGTTGCGCGAGCGGCGCGCCCCCGGCGTCAGCATCTCGATGCTGGCGTGGGAGCAGGACGGCTGTTGCGGCGCGGGCCTCTCCTTCATCACGGCGCAGATCCAGCGGTTGGCCGAGGCGCAGGGGCTGACGACGCTCAAGCGCCCCGCCAAGGAGCTTCGCCGCCTGATGCGCCTCGCTGTCGAGGCGACGGCCATCGAGTGGCGCTTCGACCCCGACGGGCGAGGCCCCACGCCAAGCGGCAACGACCCCAACCCCGTGTACCGCTGGTGGTTCCTGGGCCGGCTCTGCATCAACGCCGCCCGCACGCTCGACCCCAGCCTGTCCGAGGAGAGCTAGACCATGTCCATCACCGACTACCCCGACCACCCCGCCGCAACCATCGACCTTCCCGTCTTGGTCAGTCATTGGGGCGTCGACCTCCCAGGGAAGACCACCACCGAGCCGTTCATCGTTGATCGCGCCGAGTTCGTAATCGTTCGCTTGGACGCCACGGGTGAGACGTTCGGGTGCTCGATCGACGGCCTCACTTACCTCTAACCCCCCCCACCCCCGATCCTACGGAGGCCTAGACCATGAACGCCCTCACCATCGACACCGCCCGCCGCAACGACGCCCACCTGCCGCTGACCCCCCCGCTGGGCGAGCTTGCCGCCTGGGCGCGCCGGGACACCTCCCTGGTAGTCGTCCTGCACGTCCGAAGGGCGTACAGCCGTGGGCTGGAGCGGGGCCGTCAATTCGCCAGCGGAGCGCCCCTGCCGCTGGACGCCGTCCACTACGAGGCGGTCGCCCTGGTGGAGACGGTGCCGACCGGCCGGGACGGCGGGCAAGAAGACGTGGCGGACCTCGCCTGGATGGCGACGCAGAGCGTGGACGCCCCCTGGACCGCCGCCGACAACGTGCGCCTGCTGGGCGAGGCGGCGTTGGCCGAAGGCGTGCGGTCGTCCTGCACCGGCGACGTCTTCCTCGTGGAAGGCGAGCCCTACCTCTGCGAGGCGGTGGGCTTCACCCACCTGGGAGGCGAGGCCGGTTGGGACGCTTTTTGGGCCGAGCGGGGAAAAGAGGAGGACGCGTTGCAACGCACACATTGCGACGCCGGCCGGTGTGGCGAGTTCACCCCCTGCATCGGGTGTCAGGCCCGGCGCATGAACAACGCCCGCCCCGGCTCCGGCACGGACGCCCTGCGCAAGGCGCTGGGCAGCCTGGGCGCAAGCTGATGGCCGGCGCGTTCCACCACGGTGTCTGGTTCGACGTGGATGCCGCCATCGCCCTGCTGGCGAAGGTGGAGGCCCCGCTGACCAGGGAGGTGGGGGAGATGCTGGAGGGACACGCCGTCGACCGGCGGTGCGGCCTGTGCGCCAAGCTCGCCCGGCTCAACAACTACAACGAGTGCCAGGACTGCCTGACCAAGCACTGCACCGAGCCGGGCTGCGACCGCGTCGAGCCCTGCCACGCCTGCCGACTGGAGAACTGAAGATGACCAAGCACGAAGCCCTGTCCCTCCTCGCCATGAAGCGGGTCCTGACCACCAAGCTGTTGGCCGAGGCGCGCACGATGGTCACGCCCGGCGTCACCGAGAGCCTCGACATCACCGTCCGCTTGCAGGGGCAGGTCAAGGTGGGGCTGGCCTACGACCAGCGGCAGCCGGCGAAGGCCGACCCCTGGACGCTGCTGACCGTGGCGCTGTCCAAGCTCAACGGCGTGACGCTGGAGAGCCTGACCAGGGAGGCGGTCGCCCTCGACCACGTCGACCTGCTGGTCAAGCCGCTGAAGAAGCGGGCGGCCGAGGCGATCCAGGCCATCAAGGATTCCACGAACGCGCGTTGCAACGGCAAGCTCACCGGCACGGTCGCCGGCAGCGTGACGAAGGGATTTTCCACGGAGGCGGAAAAAGCGGCGTGAGGAATGTGTTTGCGCCGACGCCCGAATCGTGTAGACTACGTGTCTACAGTGTGACCAACGTGATCGAGGAGAGGAACCGATGCTGACCGTATACTCCGTCTGGAACGCCGAGCACCGGGTGGGCACCACCCCCCTGCACTTCACCACCGTGAAGGGTGCCGCCGCCGCCGCTCGCAAGTACCGGGACGACCAGGGGCTGGCGTCGGGCGGGGAGATCATCCGCTCCACCGTCACCACCCAGGAAGACCTGCTGGACGTGCTCAATGAGACGGGCGGCGAGCGGTCGACCGTCGTCGCCACCATCGGGGGGGCTCGCTAGCCATGGGAGCCTACATCTACAGCCTGCGCAGCAAGACCCGCAGCGCCCTGGTCGACGGCATCACGACCCAGGTCGGCCGCCTGACCTACGCCGGCAAGCCCTACGGCTCGTCGCTGGAAAGCAGCGAGTGGGCCAGCCCCGCCGAGCGCAAGTACAACGCCAGCGTGCGGCGCACCCTGGCCACGGCCGAGCGGACGTGGCGCGACCGCCAGACGCCCTCGCTGGTCGTCATGGGCGACGACGACGCCGACGCCTTCTGCGAGTTCAACGCCGTCATGGGCCCGTGGAAGGGCGGGCTGGCGTGGTCCTGGGACACGCCCGATTTCACGGGCAGTCCCCGCACGGTCGGCTACCTGCGCCGGGCGGGACGGGGCTGGGCGGTGTCTCGCACGTACATCGCCGTCGAGCGCATCCACTACGGCTGCCCGACCATGGTCGACCTGGGCGAGCGGGTGAAGCCGGAGAGCCGGCACCGCCGCTGCGGTCGGTCCGACGCCGCCGAGGGTCGCAGCATCGGCGCTGGGCCGTGGGTCAGCACGGAGGAGCGGGAGCGGTGCTGGGACGCCGCAGCCGCCCGACGCATCGCCGCCCGCATGCGCAGCGAGCACCCCCGCCACGGCGTGCGCCTCGTCCGCCACGGAACGGCCAGCCAGAAGGTCGAGCGCATCCTGCACGAGCCCGCCGAGCAGCGGCGTTGCAACGCGCACATCCCGCCGCCCCCACCGACCCCGGCGGAGATCCAGGGCGACGCCATGTCGCACTTCCTCACCCAGGCGGGGGCGTAGACCATGAAGAGCACGCTCACTGTCGACGTCGGCCGGGTGCGGCAACACGAGGACGCCCTCGTGACCGTCACGGTCACAGAGCGCCTGGGAAAGATCACGGTCACGGTCGAGGGGCTGGAGCGCCGGGATCAGGTGATGACCGACGCCCCCGTCGTCGCCCACCTGCAGGAGCGGCGGCCCCTCGTCGCCTACGCCGGCCTGACGATCGCCAAGTTCCAGCGGGAACTGCAGCGGCAGGAGAGCGCGCTGGAGTCCACCGACCCCCTGGAGCAGGCGGACACCCTGCGCTTGGTCATCGAAGAGAACGACGGGCTCGCTTTGGACGATGCCGACGACCGAGAGACCTTGATTTCCGCCCTGCTGGAGAAACTGCCGTGCTGATGAGCTACCCCGACACCACCTCCGAGAGCATCGCCACCGCCCTGGACCTCGTAGCCAAGTTCCGAGCCGGGCGGGGCTACGGCGGCTACAGCGGGATCGACCCGATCGTGGACGCCGCCGAGCACGCAGGCCACGCCGCCATGCTCTGCGTCAACGACCCGCAGGGGAGCTTCCCCCTGGCGAAGAGCCTGCGGAACGCCAGCGAGCGCCTGCACGGCGTCGGCCGGGGGTTGGCCCAGGTCGGACGGGCCGACCGCCTGCATTTCGTGTGCGAGAACGATCTGGACGAGGCGGAACGCCTCCTGCGCAACGTAAGCGAGGCCTTCTGATGCACCTCTGCCCCGACGAGATCGCCGCCGTCCAGTCGGTCCTGCCGATGCTGCCCGAGGCGTGGGGCGGATGCCGAGGCCAGCACACGGCCACCCGTGCGGATCTGCAGGGTTGGGCGGACCACTATAAAATGGCCCTGGGCGATTTTCTTGACCCTCCCCCTGCAACCGATTAGGCTACACGACATGAGAGCCAAGACCTACCACTGGACCGTCAACGGCGTGCCCGCCTGTTCCGCCAAGGAGACGGCGGTGCCCGGCTTCCCCCACCCCTGCGCCCAAGGCAGCCGGGAGGAGGCCCAGGAGGCCGCCCACGCCCTGCTCGACCTGTGCCCCGACGCCCAGGTCGCCATCGTGGAGGGGGCGTGCCCCCGGCCCGACGAGCCGTGCTGCTACGGCTACGAGGGCTGCGACGTCTGCTGCACCCGCTGCGACATCTGCCAGGAACGGGTCGACAGGCGGTCTGGGTTGCAGCGTTGCGAACCCTGCGCCGAAAGGGTGTCGCCCGTCGAGACCGCGGCGTTCCACGAGGGGTTCGCATGGGGAGCCCTCCTCACCGTCGCCCTGTTCTCCCTCGCCGCCCTGGGCTGGCACGCCCTGGTCAATGGTCTGTAGCCACACCGGCTACGTCGCAGCACTGTTCCGGTGTGGTAAATGCGGCGGGGCCTGTCAGGTGATCGCCCGCTGTCTTTTTTCCGGCGCGTTTCAACGCGCACTTTTTTCGGAGGTGTCGACGTGTTGACCGAGATGGTACAGCGCACCCGCCTGGAGCACGCCGCCGGCCACGTCATGTGGTGCGAGTGCGGCCGGCTGCTGGACTGCCGCCGGATCGTCCTCGTCACGACGGGGGCGACGACCGGCGTGACCTGCGGGGAGTGCTTCGACATCTCCACCCCGCCCGAGCCCACCGACGAGCGCCAGATGACGCTGCCCGGCATGGGGTCCCCGCCACCCACGGAAATCCTCGATGGGCGCAAAATACAATGGCCCGACGCCGAGGGGCCCGCCTTCGGGCTGCCCGGCATGACCGACTGGACGGATCCCGTCACCGGGAACGTCGAGCGGTTTGAGACGCCGTCGGAGACGGCGTTGGAACACTGGTTCATGGACACGATGTGCGAGGCCCTGGACGGGTGCGACATCGAGTCCGACGGCACCTGCAGGCACGGCTACCCGTCGTGGCTGTCCGTGCTTGGTTTCGTCTGAACAGGAGAAAAGAGCATGCCCGTAGCTGACACTGCGCACGCCCCGACCGTACCCACCGCCCTGACCGCCGCCCCCAAGCGCGTGGCCTTCGCCACCAAGCGTCCCAAGGACGTGCCCAAGCTGTTCTGCAGGACCGACATCATCAAGCCCAACGGGGCCGAGATCATCATCCACCCCGACACCGCCGTGGTCGCGGTGTACCGCACCATCGGGCACGCCGCCATGAACCGGGTGACGAAGGCCTGCGAGAAGGCCGGGGTGCCCTATGTGCAGGCGGGGACCGGGGTGTTCCGCACCCTGGACGACATCAAGACCCGCAGCGGCATCGACCTGCACCCCTGGCGCAAGCGGGGTTTCTGGAAGGACGTCGTCGGCCGGTTCCTCGTGGAGCACTGCCTGCCCGGCAAGACGTGGGGCGAGCGGGCCGAGATCGTCAACGTGTACTTCAAGGGCCTGAAGTACAAGCAGCGGTTCACGAAGAGGGCCATCGAGCAGGCCTTCCGAAACAGCCACCCCGACCTGCCGTTGTGCGACGGGGTCACGCTGCCCAGGACGAAGGGCGACCGGGACACCCGGCCGGGGCGGGTCAAGGCCTGCGCCCACCCCGACGCCAGCGACGTCCCCGACACCCGCTGCCCCGACTGCGGCATGGTGCGGGGGCGGGACGCGCCGCCCCAGCCCGAAGCTCGCGTTTCAACGCCGATCGCCATCACCGACGGTGCCTACCCCGACCCGGCGGCCCGAGACGATTTTCGGGCCGTGGCGGAAAATCTCGCCGCCCTCATGCAGGCTGCCGGCGTGACCGAGGTGACGTTCATCACGGACGACACCGGCAAGGTGCTCTGGAGCGGCAAGGAGAAGGTCGTGCGCGTGGTCGAGCAGGGCTTCAGCAACGAAGCCGGCTGATGGGGCTACGCCGCAGCGGGCGGCGGAGGCTCCTCCGTGGGCTCCTGCGGCTCCCCCGCCTCCCCCTGGCCGTTGGCCGGTGCGGGAGGCTCCCCGGCCGGTTCCGTGTCTCCTGCGGGCTCCTGGGGCTCCTGGGGCTCCGCGGAGACGGCCTGCAGGGCGGCGGCGTGCGGGGCCGTCAACTCCAGAAGCTGCTGACCGATCTCCTGGGTCTCCTCCCCGATGTCGGCGGCGGCGACGCGCCGGGCGAACTCGTGGGTGAGCGCCAGGATCTGCACCATGCCGTGGGAGGCGAGCGTGGCGCGGGCGAGGCTGGAGACCTCGTCCACCCGCAGGCCCATCTCCGAGATCTGGTCGTCCACGTCCTCCACGAGGTCCGTGGCGACGCCCTCGATGATGGTCATGATCTTGCGGAACATGGGGATGGCCCAGTTGCGGATCTGCCCCTTGGCGTCAGCGTCGCCGGGCGTCTCCTTGAGCTTCTTGTCCCACTGGTCGAGGAGGTCCACCCCGTCGGCCATCTCGTCCATCACGCTGCGTTCTTCGGTCATGTCGACTCCTCGTCGGCTGGGACGGGCTTGCCCGCCCATTCGGGTTCGGTGATGTCCGCTCCCGACTCGTGTGGCTGCTGCGCCACCCGGCGGGCCTCCGCTGCGTCGTCACGGGGCTTGTACACGTTGCAGGTGAGCACGAACCGGCTGTCGAGCGGCAGAGGCGCTCCGCCAGGGTTCTGGGCCGGGAACAGGCAGTACGCCTCGCGCTGGCGGAACGGCGAGCCGTCTGGCTTGAGGTTCCGCGTGGGGGCGTGCTTCCACATGATCCAGCCATGGACGCAGTCGAAGCAGAGCACGGCGGACTCGTCCACCACGTCGGCCCACTGGACCTTGGGCGTCGCCGGCCGGGGCTCGTCGGCCGCCTCCTGCGCCCCGAAGAGCGGGGTGAACGCCCCGCCCGGCATCGGCACCTCGATGACCTGCGGGCCGTGCGGAGCGGTCCCCCCCTCGCCCAGGTCGAGCGTGTGGGTGACGTCTGGGGGCGTGCCGGGGTCGTCGTTCGGGTCGGACATGCGGGCGAATGTAAGGCGTGCGTTTCAACGCGTCAAGACCGTCTTGACCGTCTTACATCCGGGGAGCGGTTGGCGACACGGCTGGGCAGGGCCGAGGTGTCACCAACATACGCACGGTAAAAATCCAGTATTTCTAAAAGTGTCACCAACCCCCTCAAAAAACAGGGGGGTCGGTGACGGGGTCGGTGACAGGTCGGTGACGCGAGATCCTATGAACAGTGCGGGTCAGCGGCCGGTGTCACCGTGTCATCAACCTATTTCCTTACCGGAGGATAAGGAATGGACATAAAGCAGAAAAAGGCAATATATACATATTGGGGGTGGATGACGCCCGCGCCCGCGCTCGCGAGGGCGTATGCGGACATACCCAGTGTTATCAGGGGGTTGGCCGTCACCGACCTGTCACCCAGCGGCACCACCTGTTTGAGAACCCGTGTTATTTCAACGGGTTGGGTATGGGGGGCGTCGGTGACGAGCTTGGTGACACCTTTGTTGACCAGTGTCGCCCCTGGTGCTACACACCTTGTGCGGGACGGTCGGGAGGCCGTGCCGGCGTTGGCGACCCTCACATATCGAGCGTACCCATGACCGACCCCGGCGGAGCGGCCTTGAGCCGCCCCTACGAGCAGCTACCTGCGCCCGACGAGGGCGACGTCTACATCACCGAGGTCTTTGACGAACAGGAGTACGTGTCGACCGGGACGTTCAAGCCCGGCACCGCCCGCAAGATCGAGAACCTGACCCGCATCGGGTGCCTCGTGCTGGACATGGACGTCAAGGACTGGCTGCAGCACACCGACAAGCTGTCCAGGGACGACGCTTCGGCCGCCGTCCACGCCGCCACCCCCGAGAAGATGGACGAGTGGCTGGAGGCGCTGACCAAGGCGTTCGGCCGCGCCTGGGCGCTGACCATGCCGGAGGCGGTGCTGCCCACGGCCGCCGTGATCTCCGGCTGCGGGCTGCATGTGTACCTCTGGCTCCCCGACGACCAAGGCCGCAGCAAGGAGGACATCCGGCTCGCCCGCCTCCTGAACAAGGAGGTCGTCAAGCGGCTGAACGTCAACGCCGGGTTCGCCCTGGCCGACCGGTCGGCGGTGGACGCCGGCACCCGCATCCTGCGCCCCATCGGGACCTTCCACACGAAGAACCGCAACCGCCCCCTGCCGGTGCGCCTGCTGGAACCTGTCCGCCAGGAGCACCGCCTGGACGTGCGGGGGCTTGTCGACCTGTGGGGACTGGGCGTTGAAACGCGAACACCCGGCACCAAGCAGCGGTCCCTGCGGGAGCGGCTGGACATCGGGGAGGGCGGCTCCGGCGACGACGTGCTCGCCCGCCTGTTCGGGTCCCGCGTGGCCGCCCTGCGGGAGATGGTCGCCACGGACCTGTTCTTCCAGCACACCTCCAAGCACCCCGAGGCCGTCACCTACGAGATGCGCCGGATGCAGGCGTCCAACCTGCTGGCCGCCGCCGACACCGGCAACGCCGAGGACGCCAAGACGGTGTTCCTTGAGCTTTGCGTCATGGCCCCCGACAAGGGTCTGCCCACGAACAAGCGGTTCGACCGGGACCTGATGCTCCAGCGGTTCGGTCAGGCGGTCGAGAGCCGGGAGCAGGGCCACGGGCCGCTGACCTTCGGCAACCTCAAGGACAAGGTCGAGCCCGCCATGTGGACGGCGATCTTCCCGCCGGGGACGCCTCATCCGCCGCTCAAGGGATCGCCCGCCGGGGAGTTCGTCCGCCGCAGTCAGGGCAGGGGCGACAGGTCGGACTCCAAGAAGGCCCGCGCCCGCCGCAACTCCGACGCCTTCCAGACAGGGCGCATCGAGGCGGACACGCCCATCAAGGGCGACGGCTTCGACGGCACCATCGGGGACTGGGTCGAGCAGGCGCAGGTCGAGGGTCTCGTGTCGCTGGCCGTGGCGTGCCCGTTTTCCGAGGGTTCCGAGTTTTCGGCCAAGCTGGCGCTCAACCCCGACGGAGCGGCCTACCTGTACTGTCAGGTGCAGGGGCACGACCATGTGGCCGACGGCCGCATCGGTTGGTACGTCGACCTGTCCGGCACATGGAAGCCCAACGCCGAGGTGATGATCCGCCTGGACCGGGGCCAGAACGGCCGCCCCCGGCCGGAGGTGGACAACGTGTTCACCATCTTGGAGGGGGACCACCACCTGCGAGAACGCTTCTGGTACGACGATTTCCGCAAGGCGCTCATGGTCGGGGACCGGCAGATGCTTGACTCCGACGTCACCGAGCTTCGCAACCACATCAAGCGCACCTATCTGGTCCACTTCAGCAAGGACGAGCTTTGGGCCGGGTTGGAGGCGGTGGGCAAGCGGTACGCCCGCAACCCCGTGGTCGACCACTTCCGCAGCTTCGCCTGGGACGGCACCGAGCGCCTGGGCGAGTTCCTCACCAAGGCCCTGGGTGTGCCCGACGGCCCCCTGGCCCGCACCTACAGCACCCGCTGGCTGACCGGGCTGGCGGCGAGGGTGCTCGACCCCGGCTGCAAGATGGACAACGTCCTCGTCCTCGTCGGCGGCCAGGGGATCGGCAAGAGCACGGCCATGCGGCTGCTGGTGGGCACGGAGTTCTTCTCCGACACCCCCATCGACCTGCGGAACAAGGACGCCTACCAGCAGGTCCACGAGGTGATCGTCTACGAGTTCGCTGAACTGAAGGGCATCAGCAGCGCCCGCGTGACCCAGGAGACCATCAAGGCGTTCTTCTCGTCCCTGGTCGACCGCTTCCGGCCGCCCTACAAGCGGACCATCGAGAAACATCCGCGGCACACGGTGTTCGTGGCGACGTCGAACAAGCCCGACATCCTGGCGGACCCCACCGGCTCCCGTCGCTACTGGGCGGTGACGTGCGCCGGCACGCCGGACAGGCACGCATGGCTGGCCGACAACCGGGAGCAGCTTCTGGCCGAGGCCGTGGCCCGCTACGACCACTGGGTGTCCCTGACCGAGGGCGGACAGGCCCGGCTCCTGCACCGGGGCGAGAAGTACCAGTGGTGGCTCACCCCCGAGGAGGAGCTTTGGCGATCGGCCGAGGCGGACGCCTTTGAGCAGGAGGACTCCCGCACCCACACCATCTATGAGTGGGCGGCCAAGCTGGGCAAGGAGTTCACCCTGGGTACGCTCATGTTGGACCTGCTGGGCCTCGACGTGGAGGTGCAGGACAGGCGGCTGCAGATGGAGTTGTCGGGGATCCTGCGGCACCTGGGCTGGAATCGGCAGCAGCGGCGTCGGCACGGCCGCCGTCAGTGGTTCTGGTTCCCCCCGGCCGACCTGACGGTGCCGTTGTCCACACCGGCCAGGACCCGACCCCCGGCCCCTGCGGTGGTGGCGACCACCGTGGGTGGACACGATGAGGATGATTCAAAGTGATGAAAAACCCCGTATATGCAGAAAAATCGGCTTGCCGCAGGTCTACTCGTTCGGTATGGTGCCGTGATGTCAGCTAGCGACACAAACCTCCTGCGAGAGGTCACGGGGCAGACGGACTGGAGCCGGGTCAGCCCGACCCAGGTGGATATGTTCCGCCGCTGTCCCCGCAAGTGGTTCAACGCGTACATCCTGGGGCTCAAGGCCCCGCCGAGCGCCGCCATGCAGTTGGGGTCGGCCGTCCACAACCTGTTGGAGACCTACCTCAAGATGGGCGTCCACCCCCTGGGCGGGCCCGGCAAGGCGCAGAACGGACTGTCGCCCCCTGGAGGCCTCGCCCAGAACGTCGCCGCCTTCGGCATCGACGCCGGTCTCGTGCCCAGGCCGGGCACGGTCACGGTCGAGGGCAGGGTGCAGATCCTTGGAGCGCCCCTGCCGATGGTGGGGATCATCGACGTGGTCGACCCCGCCGATCCCGACACGGGGATCGCCATCCACGACCACAAGACGTCGAGCGGCAAGGGTCGGCTCAAGACCCCCGCCGAGTTGGCGGCCGACGTCCAGATGCTCTCCTACGGCCACCACGGCCTGACGGTGCTCGACACCGACGCCCCCAGGATCCGTCTGCGCCACATCTACTACGGCACCCCCGGCAAGCGGGGGGCGAAGAGGCGTTGGTCGGACGAGCGGGAGACCGTGGTCTCCAGGGCGAGGATCGAGGAGGGGTGGGAGGGCATCTGCCTGTCCGTATCCCAGATGATCGAGGTCGCCAAGTTGGAGGAGCCCGGCGTCGAGCAGAACCCGCAGGCATGCACCGACTACAGCGGCTGCGAATACAACCAACGGTGCTGGGGAGGTGCGTCGGCCGTGTCGGCCACGGCCACCATCTCCTCCGCGCCAGCCACAGTGAGGAACGTCCCCATGACCACCGCAACCCGCAAACCCAACCCCCTCGCCGCCATGCTGGGCGTCGGGCCCGCCCCCGTCCCCAAGCCGCCCAACGGGTCCACTGGCGACTCGACGGCGGTGGACGCCCTCCCCGAGGCGGCGCAGACGGACGTCAACCCGCCCGAGTCGGCGCTCCCCGATCCCCCTCCGCCCGAGGCCCCGCCCGCCGACGTCGGCCTGGAGTTGGGCGCTGGCGGCCAGACGAAACCCAAGCGCCGCCGCCGACGCAACGCCGAGGAGATCGCCAGGGACAAGGCCTACGCCGAGGCGAACGACTGCAGCGAGTCGACGGCCTCCAAGCGCCGCTACGAGGCGGAGGCCCTGGCTGCGGCCGAGAGCGCCTCCGAGACGGCGGAGGAGCCTCCTGCGGCCTCT
>Ga0209756_1002551_pt1 | contig 15634 bp, 20 predicted proteins | sample ETNvirenome_6_85_FD_184071 | JGI IMG/M metagenome (GOLD analysis project Ga0209756, IMG submission 184071) | Marine viral communities from the Pacific Ocean - ETNP_6_85 (SPAdes) (version 3) | ecosystem: Environmental > Aquatic > Marine > Oceanic | place: Pacific Ocean | collected 2013-06-19
AGTCATTTAATTAGCCTCCAGAAAAATTTGAAACATATAGAACGCCAGTAAATAAACCAGCTAGTAGAAGCCGCGCTTCCTGTGCCGCCTGCTCTGTTGTTATTGTATCAATATTAGTCTGTAAGACGGTATCGGCTGAGGTGCGGGCGGTAGCCTCAGCAGTCAATAATGTTTGTGTTGTTGGGTCGCTGTAAGAAGTTTTAGCTTCTGCAGTATCCAAACGAGCACTTAAAGCAGTATCCGCATTACCACGAGTGGTGGCTTCTGCAGTAAGTAGAGTTTGTGTTGTTGGATCTGAGTAAGAAGACTTAGCTTCAGCAGTAGTCAAGCGAGCGCTTAGTGCTGCATCAGCTGCATCACAGTCAGTTTCGTTCTGATTAACATCCGCCTGAACAGCTGCAACAGCAGCAGCAGTTGTTGGATCAGCTTCAAGGGTTGTGATACGAGCACTTAGAGCTGCATCAGCTGCATCACAATCAGTCTCATTCTGATTTACATCAGCTTGGACGGCTGCAATAGCTGAATCAGCATCACTTTCGTTTTGGTTGACATCTGCCTGAACAGCTGCAATTGCTGCATCAGCATCCGTTTCATTCTGATCTACATCAGCCTGAACAACTGCCACAGCTGCAAGCATTGCTGTGTTCTGTGCTGTCACAAGACCAGCTGCAGTTACTTCATTAGCATCTACATCTGCCTGGATAGCATTACGTGCAGTCAAAGCTGCTGCTTCATTAGCATCAACATCTGCCTGAACTGCAGCAATAGCACTATCAGCATCTGATTCGTTCTGATTTACATCAGCCTGAACAGCTGCAATAGCCGCGTCAGCATCAGCTTCGTTTTGATTAACATCAGCCTGTACAGCGGCAATCGCAGCATCAGCATCAGTTTCATTTTGATCTACATCTGCTTGTACAGCTGCAATTGCTGAATCACAGTCTGCTTCATTCTGATCTACATCTGCTTGAATAGCTGCAATGCTAGTAGCAGTTGTAGTAACAAAACTAGCGTCATCTCCGATTGCTGCTGCTAACTCATTAAGAGTATCGAGAGCACCGGGGGCTGCGTCAATTAGGTTAGATACTGCGGTATCAGCATAAGACTGTGCTGAAGTTAGTGTCGCAGCATCAGCAGCGGTACGTGCAGCGGCTTCAGCATCTAATTGTGCCTGAATGCCAGAAGTGCAACCAGCAACAGTATTCAACTGAGCAGCAGTAGCAGTAACTTCAGTTCCGCTAAGCTTCAGTCCACCAGCCAAGTCAGTAATCTGATTGAACTTGAATTCACCAGTACCACCATTAGCAGTAAAGGTTGGGTGACCTGTGCCACTGTGACGAGTAATCTGAAGTGTTTCAGTATTATTCGGATAGAAGATAATATCGTTGGTATCAGCCTTGAATTTCAGGTGGCTACCAGCTGAATGATATTCAGGTGACTTAATCTTCGTGGTGAAAGTCGGATCGTCAATCGGCGCTTTCAGATCGACTGCTGCTTGTGTTGTAGGGTCAGCTTCCAACGGAGTGATGCGTGCACAAAGTGCAGTATCAGCAGCTATGCGTGCTGCTTCTTCAGCAAGTAGCAGTGCCTGTGTCGTTGGGTCTTGATAAGAAGGCTTAGCTTCAGCATCATCCAATCTAGTGCTTAATGCTGCAACGGATGCAACAGAAGCAGATTCATTAGCATCTACATCAGCTTGGATAGCATTACGCGCTGCGAGCGCTGCTGCTTCATTAGCATTAACATCAGCTTGTACTGCGGCTACAGCAGTAGCACTAGTCGTGTCAGCCTCAAGTGCAGTGATGCGTGCACCAAGTGCAGCGGTATCGGTGGTGATAGTAGAGATGAAGCTATCATCATCTCCAATAGCAGCTGCTAATTCATTAAGAGTATCCAACAAGCCAGGTGCTCCACCGACAACGTTAGCAACAGCTGTATCCGTGTAGGCCCGTGCTGCGGCAATCAGTGATTCTACATTTGCTTTATTAGCAATGATATGTCCACCAACAGTGGAGCCATCATGTACTCTTAAAGCATTTAGAGTTGTATCTATAGTAATTTCACGGTATTTCCCAGTGAAACTAGCGTGTTCAGCGGTCGTTCCACCGCGTAATTGAAGTAGGTCAGACATGAGTAATTATTAAATGGAGTAACCATCATCTTCTATTGTATAGTTACTTTGTTAGCCCATTTAAGGTTAGATGCTTTGGGGTTAGAATAGTCGCCATCTATATGCTTAACTCTGGTGCAACCTTTAGTAACACCATATGGTGTAGGTGGGTTACCCAAGAAAGCAAGTGCTACCAATTTATGCACACAAATATATAAGGGCTTCTTCTTTCCTAGCCGCTGCGTGAGTGTAACCATAGGGTAACCCTCTTTGTGGTGCTTGTATTTAAGTATGCGGTCATTAGCCCCTTTAGTACTAAGGATTTCGCCATCCTTGTTGACATAGTATTCAATACAGCATTCAAACCCAGGCAGAGTATGGACAGGGACCCACTCAGTCGTATCTATAAACCTTTCCATAATAATTCGGGAAAATCAATCATAGTCTTACTGTAACCAATATGATTATGGTATGTGGGCTAATTGAGGCTCATAAGGAATTAGTTTAAGAAAGGAGGAATCAGTCCATGTGGATTGACAATGACTTTCCCAAACTCCTAGGTGCAGAACTGTACCGTCCCCACCCAGCCTATGTCATTGAGATGGCAGTTGAGCCTGTGGTTGTTCACGACTTTAGTAAGCAGCCCGGTCAAACTGTTCAGCTCGATCGTTATAGGTTCTGGGGGCGTCCAGGCACTAAGGAAGCTCGGGAAAGAACCGCCGACCAAACCCTCGGCACTGCTTCAGCTCGTAACATCGTTAAGGATAAGGTCCTTGTGACCCTGCGTGAATACACAGGTCCTGCCGATACCCGCGATGCTACCCAGCCGTCAACCTTTAAGGTTGCCCGCGAAACCCTGATTACAGCACAGCGACTGCTGCTTGACACTGGAAACCTCAACGTATTTCACCAGTCGATTGGTAGCTTGACGCTGCTTGACGACTATCGCCGCTGGCGCGACCGCGTGTTCGCCAACGAACTCATGAAGGCTGATGACAATGGTCAGGCTGATAATGAGCGTGGTGGATACTACCTCCCTGGCGGTAAAGCCAAGGGCGGAAGTGGTGGAAACCTCGGTGTAACTTATGCCGCTGGTGAGTCTGCCAAATTTGATATCACTACCGACCTTCTGGAAGTAGTTAAGGACATGCGCAAGCGTAATGTTCCTACCTTCTCTGATGGTTACTACCGTTGCATCTGTGACCCCACGGCCATGATGCATCTTCGCCAGAACAGCGACTTCCGCGAAATCGCTCGTTATCCTGGTCAAGGCATGATTAACCCCATGCAACCAAACGCAGCACCCAACGCGAACTTCTACCAAGGAATGGGTCCTGCCTACGGTCAAGCTGGCTTCGTTGCTGGTCAACCCGTTATGCCAACCGGCTTCCTCTTTGAAGGTGTCCGTTGGTTTGAGTCCACCAACCTTCCCGAACAATCAGAAAACCTGATTATCACTGACGAAGCTGGCGGAGCTGCTAACTATGATGCAGCTCAGTTGATCTTCTTCGGTCCTCAGGCCCTCGGCGTAGGCATTGGCGGTAACAACGCTCAGATTCTCCTGAACAACAATGATGACTTCTCACGTTTCATCATCATGATCTGGAGTCTGTTTGCCGGTTTTGAAGTACTTAATAAGGACTTCATCACGGTTGGTTACTCTTTCGTATATTGATAGGAGATTAACTAACTATGGCTTATGCATATGATCCCGCAGCACGGGAACCTTGGAACAACATTATCTATCCCGGTAACTATGTAGCTCGTCTGAATGCTTATCGCAATCAGGGTGTAACTGCATTCCCCGGTGTGAACTGCTTCCGCCTTGTCGGAGTATTCAACCCCCAGGATAGTGACTTCACTATTGATGCCGTGACCGGTGTCAAGACCCTTCCCGCTGGTAGCTATACCTGCGAGATTCTGTCACCTGACCTTCGTCAAGATGACAAGCCCCGTCTGGATCGCGCTTTTGAGATTCCAGCTGGTGCAAGTGTTTACCGCACTGCCATTCAGTCCGATAACCTGAGTGCAGCAGCAAACGGCGACACTATTAAAACCAACCCCGTATCTGTGGGTGGTAAGAGTGCAACCTTGACTTCAGCCGGAACTGTCTTCCCGCCAAGTGGCGACTGGACTCCATTTGAAGGTTTCGATTCGATCGTTCCTCTCGGAGCTGTAGCAACTGTTGGAGTTACGACTGATGGTGATTTCACCGTAACCAAGAATGGCGACAACGTGGCCATTATTGTTGAGGTCTGCTTCTTCATGGATGATGAAGCACCTGACGTGGATGAAATCAATCTTCCATACAAGACTGAGACAGGTCAGTCCACTAACTGATTAATCAGTTATATACACAAAAGCGTCCTTCACCGGGCGCTTTTTTTGTGTCTATAATGATAACAGTGAACCATATTGCACATGCCAAAAGACGTAACTGCAGCAACAACTAAATTATTTCAAGATGAAAAGACCGGCAAACTCGTTGAATTTCTGGGTAAGTTTGACAAGGAATTTGCAAAGGTGCGTGACTCCGGTGGCAACATTCTATATGTATTGCTTGAACAGCTTGTTCCATATCATCCAGAGAAAGGACGGATGGCGAAAGTAGCAGCACCACAAGTTGCTCCCGAACCAGAAGAGCAAGCACCAGATAGCATTGTTCCTATTGAAGATATCCGTTTGAATATGAATGCAGCTACTGCTGAGCAGATTCAAAAGCGTCTCCCTGGCGTGGGTTATGCAACTGCTAAGAAGATTGTTGAACTGCGTATGTCCCTATCAGGTGAACGCTTCAATAACCTCAAACAACTAGAAAATATCCCCCGTGTAAATTGGGAACAACTTGTTACAGAAGACCTTATATTTATCGGTTAAAATATAAGGATAGTGCTTATTTGCAATGGCTCTTTCAGAAAAACTAGACAAGGTTAAAAACACTTCTTATGCAAATAAGAAGGAAGGTTCTGGCAGCAGTTATCAGAAGAGTCATTCATCTAATGTAAAGGCTCAAGATAAAAGACGTGCTGATGCCAAGGCAGCTAAGGCAAAAGCTGCTGCTGATAAGAAAGCCGCCGCTGCAGCCAAGAAAAAGGCTGATTCAACTAAGACAAGTAGCACTTCCTCGTCTAGTACAAAAACCACTAAACCCAAAACCGGGAGTAAAAAAATGGCCGTAAAGACCAGAACCAACAAGAAAGGTGAGGAAGTAAAGATCCGAACCAAAAAGGATGGCACCAAAGTCAAGACCAAGACTAAAGCGAATGGTACTAAAGTCAAAAGAACTGTTAGTACTAACAAAAAAGGTGTAAAAACAATCAGCCGTAAAGCTACCAAAGAATCAGGTAGGACAAGATCAACTACTAAAAAAGTAGGTGCGAGTGGCAGGGTAAGGTCAAAGTCAACTACCGATAACGCTGGTGTGACTAAAACAAAAGGTAAGGCAAAAATTAAAACTATTAATCAGAAGAAGAAGCGTCAAGGAGCGGATACACCCGAAGCTAAGAATAAGAAGCAACGGAAACTTGATCTTGCGAATAAGCGTTCCGCTAAAGCCAAGAAGCAGACCAAGCGCATTAACCGTATGGAAGCAAAAGGTAAAGATACATCAGCACTAAAGGCAAAACGTAAGACCACTAGGGCAGGTGCTAGAAAAGCTACTAAGGCTGCAACACGTATTAATAGGAAGCGTGCGGCTAAGCGTAAGGCTGCAGCATGATATAGGAGATAACTAATGGCTTCCATTGAAGAACTACTACTAGCGCAAGCTATTCAGGACAATCAAACAAGTCCTGAAGAGCAAGCTTTAATGGCAGCCGCTGGTGCTGGGACTGGATTACTTTTAGGTGCTCCAGTCCATGCAGTCGGTAAAGGACTAGAGAACAGGCGCATCAAAAGTGCAGACATGCAAATGGCTGCACAGAATGCTGTGCCTACTAGAGCACAAATGGTAACGGATAATATGCGAGGTATGCGCCCTGGTGCGCGTATGGCAGGTACAGTTGGCCTTGGTTTATTGGCAGGTCAATTCGGACCAGCATTAAAAGCTGAAGCGATGACATCAGAAGCTGCACAAATCCTTGGCAAGTTGCAGTCAGGACAGAAGCCTACTGAATGGGAACAGCAGAAGATTGCTGAAATTTTGACGCAACAATACGACAACCAAGTAGGTTATGGAGTAGCCTGATGCAGCTAGATGACTATTATAAGTCTAAGATTAGATTTCACCTAGGCTTCAACGCTGGTGCTCAAATTCCAGCAGGTGATAGGTCAAGGCTTGAAGAAGCTATGTCCTTAGTGCCTGATGAGTACTGGTTATCTGAAATTATATATCAGGTGATGCGCTGTGATATTGCTTGGAAAGCAAGTGCATTCTTCCCTGATGATTACAACAGTACTGAAGGCACAGGCAATGTAAACTTTTCACGATTTGAACAGATCTCAGGTGACGTTCAACGTGCGATTGCAACGACAGAACCACTTAAAGCTGATGCTGACTTCCGTGAGATTTACTTAAGAGAAGTTGATAGGCTGGCAGAGACATTATATGTTCCTAATTACAGGAGACCAGAGACACGTCGGTATGCATTTGAACGTGCTGGTGCAGAGTTCATTATGGCTGTGCCAGGCCCAGCAGATACTGCAGTTGGTTCAAGGATGTTACTTAGAACTGTGTGGCGCTAGGTTAGAATATATTTAAGGTATCAACAGAACTTACTATGACATTTGGTATAGGTGGGTGGGAGCCCATCAAAATGCGAAGCGGTAATCGTGACGAACTATTAGCCGCTAAAGCACAGGGCGAAAACAACCCTTCTGTGTTTGGCCTAGGTCAAAAAGAAGGTGAAATGCAAGTGATTGATCAAGGTCCTAGTGATGTTTCTAAGGCTTCTGCCTTTGGTAACAAGTATGGCAATAGTAATGTCATGACTGGGGAGCTGCTTGGTGGACTTGAAAATCCCAGTAATAACTTCAGTCAAGGTGGCGGGAGTAACTTAGGTAATCCATTTTCTACAAGTGGTAACTTGGAGTTGTATAAGGATATGGGGCAAACCCCACAGACATCTCCCGACAGCATTGTAGAAGCACCTGCTGATAAAAGTTTAGAGGCTGGTGGCAGTGGATTGGATACAAACAACTTAGAGCAAAGGTTACAAGCATTTGCTCACTATGGTCGTGGTGCCAATATGAATGACACTAATCAAATTTATCCTACACAGTATAAGGTTTAATCATGGCTAGGAAAAAGAAAGCTGAAAACAACGGTTTCAATGCTCCTGTTGATCCTAATAGGGAGAAGCAAATCAATCAGTATTCAGTGCTGCCTGGTGGCCCAGGAACCATGGATCCTGCCAATGTAGGCAGTCAAATGAACAACGGTAATCCTGGTCCTAACTTGACACCTTATGGGCAGCCAGGCATGACAAATGCTAATGCTCCTGTAATGATTGCACCTCCTGGTAGTGGCCCTATGGGTCAGTTACCACAGTCCAATCCTCCAGGCATAAAGAACAATTCAATGCCTTATAACATGCAGCCGCAGCCTCCTGGTGATATGCAACCATTCATGCTTGGTCAAGAACTTGGTATGGCTGCACAACAGAAAGGTTTAATCCCAAGTATGATGGGTCCAACAGGCGTGCCTACTCCGATGCCTGGTGCAATGGCTCCACAAATGCCCCAGCAAGGAATGGCAATGATGCCTGGTCCTACGATTCCTCCTGAGCAAATGGCTGCTGGTGGTATGAATACTAAAACAGGCAAACGTTCAAAAAAAGCATAAGGTAAAAAACAATGGCATCAACCGCAACGAATAAGCAACCACTACTAGTAGACCGTCCATTACATAAGGTCTATAACCTCAGTAAGGCAATTACCGGTAGTCCAATCCCTGGTGACGCTAGTGCAACGATTGACATCACTGGTACTAACACTGCATTCCCAGTTGTTAACTGCATCGGCACTGATGGTGCAATTGTCGAGGATTTCTATGCAATTTCACGTAGTACAACAACATATACTATTAACCTCTACTTCAGTTTTCAGTCTGACTTTTTGAGGACAGACGCTGTATTCATTGGTAATCTAGCAACTGGTACTACTGGTCAAGGTGAAATTTCTCATTGGACACATGCTCCTTGCACACTGGCTCCAGTTCCACAGTTCCAAGCACAGCTACAAGCTACTGCTGGTGGGGACGTACAGTGGGTAGGTGACGAGAACCGATTCCAAGCATTGTATATCCCTGCTGGTACTTGTCTATGGGCAGGCATTCAGGTCACTGCTGAAGTAACTGACGGTCCTATCGCAGGATTTTCTGGCGGATTCTATTGATGCCTAGGAAACAGAATGGCTTTGGTAACTTCAAGGTTGGTTCTGTTCGTCGTCCAAATAACGACTTCCGTGTAGGTAAGGTTCAGAAAGCTGGATCTTATCCATCTGAAAACCGTTTTGGTTCAGTAGTCAAACGTAGTGTGATTGAACAGTATGACTTGAATAGCGACTGGGTGCGCTGGCGGAAGGGGATGGAATATTATTACCGTAGTGCTTGGCTACGGATGTATTTAACGGATGAGAGCGGTCAAGTAGTATTAGATAAGGATGGGGAAAAGATACCAACGTTTCTAGATACGATCTTATATCAGGGGACGGAGTATGAAATACCTATAGAATTCACTGGTTATAGGTTTGCTACAAGCAAGGCTGACAGTTCAAACCATTATGTTGTGAAGCGGGAAGTTAAGTCAGAGCCTGACTTAGGAACAATCACCACTGTTTATAGTGATAAAGATAGGGTCTATCAATTAAATGACGGACTAACAGTTGATGGTCCTACTAATTTTAAGAATCGTGAGCTATGGGTGCAAGGCACAAGTGGCAGTAGGTTGCTGTTGAAGATGATTGGTGAACGTGTCAATGATGGTGAAACAGAAGCAACTATTAAGTATGCCCTCAATGACAAGCAGCATCCTGCCATCTATGTAGGCAAGACGGAAAGTGATGCACTAGCAGAACTGAAAGTGGTTGTACCAACTACAGGGATAATGAGTTCAAAGTTAATACAAGAAAACAAGGGTGACCTTCAATCCCTAATAGGCGAAGTAGGTAGCCTTGGTGCCTATTCATCTGAAAGGCCTATAGAGAATGAAGAATTTATAGATGGCGACTATGAGTTCTACATTGACAGTAACATTACTGGCAACAGTGTTAGTTTTGAGATACTAGATAACCCAACCAACCTACCGGCACCGCTGCTTGATATAGCGAAAATGCCGAAGCTATATAAAACTGATATTGCATCTTTCAGATTGCAGGCTAGATATACATTTATAAAAGCACATTATCAGAGGTTCTTTGGGAATAAATATTTAACAGCAGATCTCGTCAAGAGCGAACTAAATCTCATTTCTTATACAATCCTACCGTTTACTATCACTTCGGTCATAGAGAAAGATATTGGTGTAGAGATTACAGCAATACCTTTTGAGAATTCAGTTGAAGCCTATAGTACCACCGCTGGTAACTATCTTATTTTCACTGACTATAGTTTTACAAAGAAAGAGCCTGACACTTATGGTGGCTTAGATTATCACCAAGCCAGTAAGGAACCAGACTGGAAGCGCTTAGATACTGATGTGAACCCTTGGCAAGACGAAGTATTTACAAGTGGAGAGCCATTAACAGTTGCTGATATATGGTGCTGTAGTTGTCCTAGTTACTCGCATTCAATCATTAGGATGCCACAGAGTTTGTCGGGTGATAATAAGCACGTCAACAATAGGCAGTATCGATATCCACTTCCAACTGCAATGGGTAAGGTGGACTTTCAGAATAGAGGTTTAGCCAACGCTGCTGGTATCGTTCAAAGTTGGGAAACATTTGCACAACGAACCAGCTTCAAGATGTGCAAGCACACTATTGCATCAATGTTCATTGAACGATTGAAGGTCGTTGAACCTAGTCAGTATCCATCTGTAGATGCACGTGAGCAGTTTGAAGAGAAGCTAGCAAAGGACATAGAAAAGGTTGTGGATGAACTTGTGATGAGCCTTGAGCGTAGTGAATTAACAACAGTTGAACTGGTTTACACGTTAGCGGAGGGATTGAATTTAGATGAAGTTGAGACAGCAGCAGTGATACTAGGAGCTAAGTTCTAAGGTGGATAAAAAGTTTCTATTGTGGATGCTTGCTGGAATATTTAGTTTCCAAGCAGTAGTATTTACAGTAGGTAGTCTACATTGTGGAAGGCACGGTGGATTAGATGCTTGTCCTGAAATTGGCAGACGCTACGATCAAACATTTTCAGTTATGATAGCAACAGTACTGGCCTTACTAACAGGTACATCAATAACAAAAGGAGGAGAGTGAAGGATGTTCACTGAAGAATCATTTAACCTTCCACTAGAGGTAGACTTGAAACTAAAGATTATGACTGATGAAGTCAAGTCTTGCACCTCTGTTGAAACCTTGCAGAATAGCTTGATTGAAGTCACTAAACTGATGACACGCTATCAGCATATGTTAAATGTCACATTACAAGCTGCACTAACAAAAGAATTGGAAGAACTAATGCTAGAAGGTAGAGATTAAACCTAAGTTAGAATAACAATAGGGATTTCTATTCCTTTGTAACTAGTAGGTTTTTACCGATGAAGCTTCAGATTAAACGGTCCAATGTGCTGGACAATGGTATAGCAAAGCGTCCAACAGCAGGTAATATGGAGTTCGGGGAATTAGCCTTGAATTACAGTGCTGAAGATGTTTCACTATTCATAAAGGATGATCAAGATAATATAGTCAAACTATACGGTGATCCAAAGATTAGCATTGGACCTGATGAGCCTGATGCACCAATAAACGGTGACCTTTGGTGGTGCTCAGATGATGATGACGGTTCATTATATGTTTACTACGATGAGGGTGAGAGTGGATCCGCACAGTGGGTGCCAGCAACTCCTATTAAAGATCCAGAAGAATTTGCAGTTTTAAAGACAGATACGACAATTCAAGTAATGGTAGGCAAGCTGCGTGGACCAGAAACTGTAGCTGTTGATGATGACACAACACTTGCCACTAAAGGTTATGTAGATGCAGCAATCGCCGCTGCACTTGCAGCTGGCTAATAGTATAGGCGAAACCCTTAACTAGTTAGCATAGAAGTATCATTTAATTAATCCAATGGCTCAGTTAGATTTTCCAGCAAATCCATCACCCGGTCAAGAATATATAGCACCTAATGATGTTGTATATACATGGGATGAGGCTGATCAAAAGTGGAGAGTCACGGGTGGTTCTTATGTGCCAATGCGAGGCACAGGTTCCTATGTAATGACTGGTGAAATCCAGTTATACGCTGACCCCGTAAATCAATTAGGCGCTGTACCAAAGCAGTATGTAGACCAAAAGATTTGGAATGATACATACTGGGGCAGGATTGATGAAGATTCAGCACTCTTCCCAAAGAACACTGGTGATAACATAGTAAATATTGGCAGCATTGTTGCACAAGGTTCTATCACTGCCCTTAGTGGACTTAGTGCTGGTGGAACTGAGAGTGCAGAAGCATTCTTTGTCGGCAACTTAAGTGATAGTGGAGATAAAACAGTTGTTTTTCTAGGGGATGGTACGGCTACTTTTAAAGGGGATGTTTCTATACCTTTGACGCCCGTAAATAGTGATCATGCTACGAGCAAATCGTATGTAGACAGTGCAGTTAATAATTCAGTATTGTCAATCACTGGTGATCCTCCCATCACAGTAACAGGGAATGCATCCACACCTGTTATTGGGATTACAAATGCTACAACATCAGCTGATGGCGCATTATCAAAAACAGATAAAGCGAAGTTAGATATTGCTATTACGTCAGCAGATACGGATGCTTCTAGCTGGTCATTCGTTGATACAGATGGTACATTTAGTACTGCAGACGATAAGAAACTTCCAACATCCCTTGCGGTCAAAACATATGTAGAAGGGATTGTAGAGGAAGAAGATATTTGGGATGAAGCAAACGGTACTATTAAACCACTAGCAAAGTATATAACAAATGATTTAAGTATAGGTGTTGATACTTGCTTACTTCACGCTAATGGTAATGCAGAATTTGTAGGTGACGTTTCAGTGAAGCTGCTGCCTAGTGCTCAAGGACACGCGACTTCAAAAAAATATGTAGACGATGAAATAAATACAATTGAATTAACGCCAGGTCCTATCGGGCCTAAAGGAGAAGATTCAACTGTCCCTGGACCTCAAGGTGAGGTAGGACCGGTTGGTCCAAAGGGTGCAGTTGGTGAGAAAGGGGACAAGGGTGATACCGGTGCTGATTCAACAGTGCAAGGTCCTAAAGGTGATAAAGGAGACAAGGGGGATACGGGAGATGCAGGTGCTGATTCAACAGTGCAAGGTCCTAAAGGTGATACAGGTCCTAAAGGTGATACAGGTTCTCAAGGTGGACAAGGTATTCAAGGTCCTAAAGGAGATAAAGGTGATACCGGTGGACAAGGTGGACAAGGTATTCAAGGTCCTAAAGGTGATACAGGGGCTAAAGGGGACAAGGGTGATACAGGTGCTGATTCAATAGTGGCAGGTCCTAAAGGTGATGCAGGGGCTAAAGGTGATACAGGGGCTAAAGGAGATACAGGGGCTAAAGGTGATACAGGGGCTAAAGGAGATACAGGTGGACAAGGTGGACAAGGTATTCAAGGTGTTAAAGGAGATAAAGGTGATACCGGTCCTCAAGGTGGTAAAGGCGATACAGGTAGTACAGGCCCTCAAGGCGGTAAAGGAGATACTGGTAGTACAGGTCCTCAAGGTGGTAAAGGCGATACAGGTAGTACAGGTCCTCAAGGTGGTCAAGGTCCTAAAGGTGATAAAGGAGATACAGGTGGAACAGGTGGAACAGGTAGTCAAGGTCCTAAAGGTGATAAAGGAGACAAGGGGGATACGTCTTATGCTGCAAACACTGCAGAGAAAGTAAGTTGTTTGTCTAACGGAACAGGCCTAGCTCAGTACCTAACATTCTCCAATATCAATGCTGAGGCTGGAGAAACTAATTACAGACAACTACGCCAGCACAGCAATCTTTGGTATAAAGACAACAGGACAACAAATGGTGTGAATGGAACTCTTGTGAGTCCCTGCCTGGAGGTTCAGCAAATCAATTGCTCGGGAACGATAAGCGGGTCACTCTCTGGAAATGCCTCGACTGCATCATCTACACCATATGCATCCAATGCTGGTCTACTGGATAACTGGACTAAGGCTCAATTCCGAGACTCCTCCAATCAGAATACTGGTACACTTCCTTCTGGTCGCTTAAGTGGCAACTACACCATAACTGCATCTTCGGCAACTTCTATAAAAGCAGACGCCTCTAGTTCTGAAACAACTACAGACCGAATGATGTTCAGGCTAAACAATAACGGCTACGAAACTAGCAGGTATGACAATGGAAATAAAGGTGCCAAATACACGGCCAGCACCAAGGAACTGAAGGTTGGAGTATTAGTACAGACGGGACTTTATTCTGCTGGCGGGGTCGTTGGCGATCTAAAGATTGCAATGAATGGCCCTACATTAGCAGCAGCAATGAGTACACTTGCTGCTTATGGGAATATCCCTGATGAGGATCTAACAGCAGCACAGACAACTGCTTTGGATGTCATAGACGTTGAGCATTACAAGGATGAGTCTTGTGCTGCTTATGCTGCTGATGATGTTGTATCTCTCAGAGAGGCAATCACGGAGCTCAGGCAACTAAGGACTGACCTTATTGCAGTCCTATCGAGGCTGACTGCTGCTGGTCTGTAGGGATGCAAAGTATCCCTTTACCTCCAGCATTTGAATTACCAAGTGCATTAAATGTACCGACGCATCGATTAGAGTTACCCTCCTTCAATGTTCCAAAGTGGGAGCCGATACCTGTCTATCGTGAAGACGTACCAGGTATCAGTAAAGAAGGTGCACCTGAGCCAATCGAAAAGGAAGAAGAAGAACCTGCTGTCAAACCTAAGCCAACAGAAAGTATCATCCCTGAATTACCAATCTATATACCTAGAGATTTAATACCTCCGCTTCCTAGTATCCCAGAAGTTATTAAAGAATTACCAGAAGTAATCAACAGTGAAATTGACACCATCACAATCCCCCTAGTGGATGTAGAGCTGCCTGTTCCCAGTTCAGCGATACTAGTGACTGCAGTGAGCACAGCAACTGTTGCAGCCGTTGCATCAGTGGGTGGAACCCTTGCAGCAACTGCACTTTTTAAACAGTTAGTCCAGATACTCAAACCAATAATAACTGCTGCCCTTAAGAAGGTTGCCAAAGCACGCGGCAAGAAACCTGAGAGCTGGGCAAGGAAGCGTCGGAAATTACGGCGTCTTAGGCAGCGGGATAACATCACTGCAGATAGCAGCAAAGGATGACTTCGGATGCAGTGTGAAGCCTCTTTCATAGATACCGATGCACTCTTTAATACGTACTAGTTCATAGTCAAGGCGATGCTTTTCAATCAGCCGTCTTGCTAAGTCCTTACAGAGTTCAACTGAGCTGCCATCAAGGGGCATAGAGATACTGATCTGTCCACCATAGTTCCAATTGTGGGAGTAACTGGTGGCTCTATTTTCAGTGCGCAAAACGTAAGGGGCAATGCTAAGCACGGGTCCATTACAGAAGTGTCCCCGTGCAAATGACTGGGTACTCAGTGAGCCTTGGTTAATCTGCACCGCTTGGTTAGCAACTGATCCAGTAATGGCAGCCTGGGGTTGGGCACTAACAGATGTAGTATCCTCAGCTTTGACTGGTGCTACCAGTGCTATTGCGCAAAGACAGATAGCGTATTTGTAACCGTGTCTGTCTCGATGGTTCGTGTTATGTCTTCTGTTTCTATAACTCCCGCCGCTCTTGTCAGAGTATCTAGTTGCCATGGCACTGCTGTATCCACGATTTGATAAGTTGTTCCTGCTGCTCCAACAGCAGCTGCAGCTCCATTAGCATCTACAGCTCTAATGTTGTCGCCATTCCAAGTTGTCAAAGCTCCACCTATTCTTTCAATTGCAATAGTTTCAGTGACTGTCTGGGTTGCAGTCACAGTCTGGGTCATTGAACCCGTAGTAAAAGACGGTGCTACTGACTGAGATTTAGCTGGTAAAGCTATCAGTAATAATAGTAATAGATACCACATCTTTCTTCACAGTAACTTACGCAACTATACCTATTATATCTTTAACTAGTTATGCGATTTAAACCTAAGGATGGTCTTATAAAGGAGTTAATAGCAAACCTTGCTCCCGCTGGTGTACTGGTGTGGGCACTGTCTGTGCTGACTGCTAGTTACTTTGGACTAGCATCTAACGTTGATGCAGCATTCATCAGCTCCTTAGTCACGACAGTCCTTGCTAGTTACGGTATTACTAGGGTTCATAAGGAAGAACCTAAGAAGAAGGACAAACAAGATGATGAAGATTTCTAGTAAAATAGATATAACATAAGGTACTGGTATGGATGTAAAAGCAAGGGAAGATT
>Ga0209756_1002555_pt1 | contig 15624 bp, 20 predicted proteins | sample ETNvirenome_6_85_FD_184071 | JGI IMG/M metagenome (GOLD analysis project Ga0209756, IMG submission 184071) | Marine viral communities from the Pacific Ocean - ETNP_6_85 (SPAdes) (version 3) | ecosystem: Environmental > Aquatic > Marine > Oceanic | place: Pacific Ocean | collected 2013-06-19
CCTCTGCCCAGCCGTCAGATAGTGTAACCACGCCTCTGTAGATCAGGTCAGCTTTCGGTCCTTCCACGAATGAGTGGACAAGGAAATGTGTCTCTTTCTTGTCTGGTAAGGGATGATCAATCTTGAAGGAACCTGATCCCTTAGATAAGGCACCAGTGCAGTGCATCGTGCCATCGACTTCTAGCTGATACGATGGGGCTACCTCGTTTATTCCCACATAGCCGTCCGAACCCTGGATAAAGACCTTCGCGGCACCTAATTGTAAATTCGCATAGTGCCCATTCGTGCGATCATATGCGTAAATTGACCATTTGTCGGCTCCAGAAATTGCCTCGAAATGCAGCTTCAATGTTTCGCCGCCCTGCGCTGGATCAGCGAAATTCACCATTTTATTCAATGTCGCAGTGCCGATACCGATGAAGCTATCGCCGTCGATAGTTAACGCCTGGACGGCGTTGTCTCCTATCTTCAAGCTCATCTGCTGGTCGGCGGCTGTCGTATTATGATTGAATTCAATCGAACCACGATAATCGGAGCCACTGAGGAAACCCAACGTAGACAGTTGGCCCTCATCTGTATCGGATGAAATTTCCAGAGCGCAATCATCATCGGTAGACCCGAATCTAGCGGTTACGCTACCCGCTGAACTCATAGCAAACGCAGATAATGTTCCGACACTGGTGATCTGAGTCTGCGAGGCTTCGACATTCAGCGTGACAGTCCCTGATGTACCACCACCAGATAGACCTGTACCAGCAGTTACGCCTGCAATGTCGCCTGTAGTGGGTGTTTCCCAGGCTGGGTTAGCTCCAGCCCCACCACTGGTCAGCACATCGCCGTCTGATCCAGCACCTAGTCGAGCAGGGGCACCAGACGCAGCATAGTAAAGAACATCGCCCTGTGTACCATCTTCCAACTTGGCGAGTGTTATCGCGTTATCTGCAACCGTAACTGCGCCACCAGCGGTCATGGTAACATCACCTGAAAGTGCAAACTCTGCAGCGACATTAGATGCACTACCTATCCAGATCTTCGTATCCGCTAACGGTGAACTTGTCGCGTCGATGTAGGCACCAGTGATCGCGGTGCCGTTCCAGACTCCTGTAGCCACCGTTCCAAGAATCGTGATTGCCGTGGAACTGCCTACATCCAGCGTTGCTGGATCACCACTGGCATCACCGATAAGTATTTCACCATCACCAAGCACTGAGGTCGCGGTGATCGCTCCAGTCCCAGACCCTAAAAGCACACCACCGTCAGTTAATGAGACCGCACCCGTACCACCCTGGTTGACGGCTACGGTGGTGCCCTCCCATGTACCTGTCGCAATCGTGCCCAGTGTGGTAATCGAAGTCTGACCCACATAAGTCGATGCGATAGTCAGTGCGTCGGCTGACACCGTGATCTTATCTGCCGTCCCAATGACATTCAGCGTAACTGCACCTGATGTACCACCACCCGTCATTCCTGCACCAGCTACCACACTGGTAATATCCCCAACTTCAGGTGTGGCCCACTGGAGAGTACCATCAGTGTTGTTTATGCTCAGAACTTGGTCTACCGCTCCGATAGCGGCAGGCAGGGTCAGTGTATATGAACCACTTACCGTAGCTGGTGCATCGAAGCCCACATACTGACCACCAGAAGCATCCTGTAGACGTAAATCGCCCTCTGCTAGAATATCTACTTGTGCAGCACTGATGTTGCCCGTGAACGTCACATCGTCCGTGCCGTCACCGACGCTGAATACAATCCCGTTCGTTCCACCACCGTCTACGTCCGCGGAGTTGAGTTCAAACTGAGTGTTGCCACTGTCGTAGATGAACCAGTAATCGGGTGCAGCACCGAACTCCAACGCCCTGTTATCGCCCAGTTTGATCTTGTCGAGCGTGTAGGATGACACGCTGTTGATGTTCTGATTGTTGACCAGCAACGTGAGTGATGCTGTAGACCGCGAAAAGACCGCATCCAGATAATCCAGATCGACGTTAAGCTTGGTGCCCCAGGTGTCGGTAGATCCACCGACTTCAGGTTTCGTCAGCCCAAGATTGGTAGTGGTGGTATCAGCCATGTTTTATCCTAGAGCTACGGATCGCATACGGAGGCCAGAAGCGGTGTGACGCTCCCGTTGTCCCTGCAATCGTAAGTCGTTTAGTGCCTTATCAAGTCTGGATGTCCACATCGGCATCCGCTCATCATTCTTCAAGTACGGTTCTGCTTCGACCAACGTACCAAACAAGTAAATGTCGGGGTGGTTGGTCAACAGCCAATTTGTTGTCGCTGCGTCAGTCAGTGCAGCTATGCGCGTGTAGTAGATAATAGACGCCGTATACGTCTGGTCTGGTGACCTGAGTACCTCAAGTTGATTAGCCGATCCACCGATTGTGGTGAAATAATACGGCTTTCCAGTACCTGTCAGTGTAATACGCCTCTCTGACAATTCCTCTGGAGTCATATACTCAAGCACAATCACAGGCTGTAAATCCAACACGATCCTGACGATCTCCAAAGTATCCGTAGGAAGCGTGGTGTAACGCCCTGCGATTGAGAACGAATCGTTCTTCGTAATCATATCGGGCTGGCGTATCACACGATTGAAGTTCGCTTCCGCAAGCTCTATGAACTCTGGGATCCGATCTGTCATATCTGAGCGATCCAGCCAATTTGCTGTGGCTGTTTGAAGCTCTGCGTAGGTGGTGATCGCCACTAGACTCGTCCTGGCCTGGTTCTGAACACCTTGTTGTCAGGATCGTTCAGCCAGCGTTTAATCACCCTCTGGTCCTTGAAGTTGTTCGACGCCTTGGCGAGTTGGTGATAGATGACCATTGGTATAGAAGCCACCTTGTGTGTATCGCCCTTCCATGTTTTACGCTCATCTGCCTGATTGAAAATGCTCTTGTTGTGTTCAACAATAGCAGTGACATCCTGAACATTCCCTAGGCTGATGTTGCCTGTGATATCATCATAATGATACCACTGCGTAACCTTGGTTACTGGGTCATAATCGAGTATGCGTTTCATAATATGGAACCATCGGGGGCAGGGGCCGAAGCCCCCACCCCACTAGGTTTACCGTTATGCCGCCGCCGAAGTAATGCCAGCAACAACACCGTGGGCTGCTTCGTTGTTAACCTGAAGCCCCCACTCGATCAATGCCATTCTCTTATCGGCATCCCCAGACTTAGCTAAAGCCTCAATCCCATACGGGCGAAGAGTAGCCAGTTTTAATTCATCTGGGTCGATCAAGAACGCCCAATTGTTATACAGTGATCCTGCACCTTCATCGATCACTCCTGTGAAGAAACGGTTAGGAACAACCGATAGATTACCGAAATCACTGACATAAATGTCAGCCGCACCGATAATCACGGAAGGCTCTGCACCGTCTACATTGTAGCGACTAGAAGCGATTCCACTGAATCCACTTACAACAGTCTTGTTGTAAGGTGATACCATCAAGATGGAAGGCTCGCCACCATTCTCGTAGCACGACTGCATCGTGGTCTTGAGCATCGCCTCAGTAAACGCCGTAGGAACGTCGAAAGACTTCCACACCTCCGAAGCACCTGTCGGAACCGAACCCGAGTAGCTGGGTTTGGTCGCTTGGTTTTCAACAACATTCGTTTTCAACCAGCCTGGGAAGCCACAGGTAACTCTTGCTGTTGACGTACCACCGACAACAGCACCCACTCCGTTCAGCAGGCAAGCAGTTTCAACATCACGCTTTAGCTCTTTCGCGGTTTTTGCTGCTTGGTATCCCACCTCTGAAGAACGACCAGCCTTGATAACTTTCTGCTCAGTTCCAGAGATGATGAAATCGCGCATATTGATCTGACAATAGTTCCCCAGACGCGTGGTGGCGGAAACAGCCGTATAGCTGCTCAGATCCTGTCCTTCAACTACTGGTGTGGCGGAAGCAGAACTAAGGCTGTCCGTTTGCCACTCGAAATATGTGTTCTCTGCACTACGGCTGCCAATATTGCTCTGGAAGGGAGTGGCTGTCGGAGAAATATCCGCAATCAGATCACTCAGATCCTCCCTGATCCCTTTGGCATCGTAAGTGGTGAACGTGTTAGTAATAACTGCCATAATTTAACTTTTAGTTAGTCCGCAAGCAGTGAACCAAACAAGGCTGCGGCATCGTCCACCTTTCCAGTGGTTTTCAGCTTTTGCCTCATAGCTTTCTGCTTACGGGAGCGCACCCTCTGGGAAGTCTCCTTGTTCCCACCTTTTGCGCTTCCGATTTTCGATTTAGCCGCCTGGACCTTCTCGCCGTTGGTGAGTTGGTTGTAACGCCAGGCATCCCGTAACGCGATCAATGCTCTATGGTCGTAAATCTGACCCAATTCTTCGTCACTGAATCCTAGTGTTTTCCCATACTCTAACAGCTTTCGCTGTTCATCGGCCTGAAGATCCGAGTCGGACCATTCAGGAATCTTTTCCAGCACCATTGTCCGTTCCTGGGAAAGGCGTTGTTCCAGTTCCTCAGATTGCTGTCCCTGTAGGAGTTGCTGCATACGCACTTGTTCCTCTTGCACGGCTTGAATCTGCCCTTGCCGATCTCGCTCCATCTGCTTGAGCTTTAGCCATTGAACGGGGTCTTGTCGCTCTAGCGTATCCCAATCAATGTTCGGTTGTGCGGCAGCTTCCATCTGTTGCCGAAGTTGCTGAAGCACAGACGCATACGTCTGACGCTCCTGCCCCAGAGCCGTTTGCTGGTCAGCGAACGCATTGCGCTCATCGGCCAACGCCTGACTCTTTTGTGTGAATGACGATCCCCTTTGGTAGCCCGATAAGAGTTCGTCCAGCGGAACTTGCATCTCTTTGCCGTCTACGAGTACACGGTAGGTTGCACCTTCGCCTTCGGATTGTTCTTCGTCAGCTTCCTCGTCTGCGAACTCATCCACTTCATCCAAATCATCGGATAATTCGGATTCTACTTCCTGCTCTTCCAGGGAGTCCTCTGCCTCAACCGGCTCGGGTTGCTCTTCTGGTTCTCCGACGAGCATTTGATTGAACGAATCTGAAATCTCGTCCATAGTGCGACGTTTACGGTCACTCCCTGCTGGGTTGGTGACTGTTGTTTCGCTCACTATTTTCTCCGTTTCTTAGATTTATTTTTCTTTTCTACTGCCCAATCAGCGACCAATGTACGAAGACCACGAACGACTTCATCGAGGCCGCGACCCTGCATATAAAGATTTTCCCTAGTATTCACCTCGTTCAGATCCGTTAGATGCCATTGTGTAACGATGCTGACTCTTGCGGTTTCGATAACTTCGGTGAACACAGGATCTTTCAGTATCTCATCAGCTCGCAGCCCTTTCTGTTCGCGAGTCAACTCATTCATCTTCTAATCTCTTCTTCAAAATTTCAAGGTCTATCTCGTTATCAAATTTCTCTTCAGCCGTGAATTCCCGTATCGCCAGATCACCGGCAATACGCACACTCTCTCGTTCATCGAGCTGTCGAGCCTTCATAACATCTACTTCCAACTTCTGCTGATCGATTGCCGTGCGAGCTTGGATATCTGCCATCTGAGCCTGCGCGAGCAACTCTTCTGGAGTCGGCGGCGGTGGTTCAGGTGGCGGTGGCGTCCAATCTACCGGCAACGGTTTAAAGAACTGATCGGTGTCCTTGTAACCACTGATCTCGAGCATCTTGGCTAACGTGTTTCGGATGTTGCCTAGACCGACAAGCGGATTGTCAGGTCCGAGTTTCTCCAACGCTTCCGTTTGCCTGACTACAACCTGATTCAGAACAGCTAGACGTTCGTCCGTCATACCGGAGCCTAGTCCGACATTCACCGTACAATCCATAGACGAATCCCACACCCTTGGATCTACAGGCACCCATTCGTTACGCAAGCGAACTACGCGCTCACGGTCCTGATGTGTAATGATAAGCCTGAGTAATCCCTTAAACAGACGTTTGAATCCATTCTCGGCAAACAGTCTAGCCATCATTTCCAGGTGCTGTTCGGCACCACGAATCGTGGCGGTTACAGCAGCTCTAGTTGTGGATTGCAATACATCGGGGTCCAAGCCTTGGGATGCAGCCGTCTGGCCGGTGCGTGATTCTTTCATGTCATCCAGATAGGACACCATCGGGAACGCTTCCTTCCCCAGGAACGGCACATCCAACTGCTGTACCATGCCAGGCTGGCGCATCCTGATGATTGATCCGACTTCCGGATTCAGCACATCATCGATGTCCACCATGCCCTCTACTACACCCGTTCTGGGATAGAGCGCAAAACTCAAGCTGTCCAGCATACCACGCAGTACGGCTGACTTGATTTTCTGAATATCTTTCGTGAGATCGGCCAGATCAGATCCGAAAAACACATGAGGTTCCGGGTCACAGGCGAACATAGCGAACGGTATCTCGTCCGCTGACTCGTTATTTACGACCTTATAGCCGTCACCCACAGTGCAGACACGCCTGAGTTCGGCTATGCCGTCACCGTCATAATCGATGTAACACCACGCTTCGACGTAAAGTACTCGTCTGCGTTCGTAAGCTGACAATGGACTCATTGATGCGCGGTCATTGTATCGTGCCCAATATTCATCCGTACCCGTAAACGCAACTTCGTCCGACAGATGCTCTTCCAGCATTTTCCTGTCGTAACCCAGAGCAACCAGAGATGACACGGTAGCCATTGTCCTATGTCCTACGATCATCGCGTCATCGAGACTCGTAGCTGCTGCGTCCACCAGAAATTCTTCCGGCGGCATTGTTTCTATCTTTACACGATTGCGTTTGCGCTGACGTTTGATCTCTACATCGTATATTTGCGGTACAGGCATACCCTGCGCTTGCATCATTTGAGCCTGCTGCTCGTTGACGCCTGGAGCTGGCCGTGCTTCCACCGATACAGCCTCGACGCCATCTTCCTGCAAGATCAGGCCAAGCGCACCTTCGTCCAGATTCTCGAATGTGTGGGTGTGCACTTCGATGGAATCATCCCACCACCACTTTACGAAACCGCCCTTATTCATCAGCGCGTCTTTGAACACGCTATAAAAAATAGCTACGGCTTCGTTGTCCTGTTGGATGACATAATTCAGATAGTCGGTGGCCTGTTCGGCCATCGCGATATCTTCACCGGAACGTGGCACGAACTCCACGACTTTCTCAGAACCAAAGAACACACGCATCATGGACGGCAATACTGCTTGCACGGAATCACGCACATCTCGACTAACTACCTGGCTTCTCCCGTCTACTTCATTACCGAACCTATCGCCCTTGTAGTACTTTGTGGATTCAGCCCGAATCGGACTGATATCGTCGTCTATGTACTGGATCGCGTCTGTGATGTAGGAACGAACTGTGGTTTGCAGTTCTTCCTCCGTCATCCCGATCCCAGCTTCGGTTTCAGCCTCGTCTATATATGCCAAATTCAACCACGCTGATAGAGGTATGTAACCACATTCTCATTCTTTGATGACAGGATGTCTAGGGGCAACGCTATATCAAGACGATACAAGAGCATTTTGTTTATTTAAGTTGGGCCGCCACGCCAGTTAACAGCCGAACCCCCTAGACTATTCCTACCAGATCTCTCTTCAACTTACCCAAACGCCTTCCAGATCTTCCCCCTATAGCAGTACCAGCATCTGACGAAAAGGTCAATACAAAAGCATCTGCAGCATCCGGACTGTCTACCCCTCGTTTCTTTAGATCTGCCTTTGATTCTATTTTCAGTTTACCCGTCGAAGTATAAGTGTATCGTAACGTGGTAAGTTCGGATTTCAGTCTCGAGTCTTTAGGTAATCGCACATCGCGACCTTCCAGCCATCCTTTCGCCTTATACCACAACTCTGCCCTCAGATTCAGATATACATCACCCATAGCAGGACTTTCGCTGACGTTGATCGCATAAGCTGGCAATCCCAATTCCCTGAGTCTATCCGCTACCCCTGCACCCAACCCGATAGCATCCACAAATATCTCTTTGGGTTTCTCTTCAGCGATATCATATTCAGCCTTGATCGCACCAGTAAGCTGCATTGTATCCAGGCCGCGCCACAATCTGACGGATTCAGTAACGGAATTCCCCTTTCTCTTACAAAGCGCAGATGCGTCAGAACCAAACCTGGCTACATCGACGCCCCACACGACCGTACCAAATTTTGTTGGAAACACATCGCGTGTAATGGCACCTTCCGCTAATTCCATACTTATGACCGTATCGTCATCACCTTTGGGAAATTCTCCCAGAACACGCACACGGTATGTATTAGACTCCGGACCATACCTCAGTTTGCATTCTTCAATATACTCACCTGACACCCGTGGCGTTGTTTCACACGACACATGAAATGTAGACCACCGTTCTTCCAGCTTGTGGAACGTATCGTAGAAGTAGCCACTCGAGCGAACAGGGTTCCCTGCTAATACCATCGAGGCGTGATGTGCCGACATGGAACCACCGGCTGCTTCGTATACCTGTTCCGGTACACCACTCGCTTCGTCTGCTATCAGGAGAACGTGTTCTGCGTGGACACCCTGCAGCGCATCCGGCTTTTCAGCTCTGGATGTTCTTGCAGAGATAAAATTTCTTTCGGGATCAGCCAGGAGTTCTATCCTGTCTGCCCGTATATTAAACATTTCACGAAAACCTTCAGGTGCCTGCTTGAGCCATGACTTGGCTTCAGGCAGCAGAGCATCGTGTAGCTGTGCGGAAGTAGGTGCGGTTATGACCACCTTCGCATTGTAATGCACCGCGATCCACCATAGGGCGAGCCATGACAGACAACTCGTCTTTCCTACACCGTGCCCGGATCTGATGCTGACACCACGATCACCGTCAGCGACCGCCTGCATCACCTCCGACTGCCACTCATCCGGTTCCGCATTCAGGATCGTCTGCACGAATAGCTTGGGATCTTTACGAAACCTTTTTATCGATGTGGCAAAATCCATCTATTCTGGAAGTCTCACAAGAAAACCAGGAGTCCCGTCCCCGAACCATGCACCCAACTGATTGTATCCATAATACTCGAGTGCCTCTCCATAATCGGCACCATCATCCATCAGCTTATCGAGTACTTTCGATTTATCATAAATAAGAACAGACGGCTGACCGAATCTCTCCAGAACCCCGATAACGCAGCTATCGTACATTTCTGCCGGTTCCATTCTGATCGCATTCTCAAGACCATACTCTGTTACCTGTTCATCAAGATTTCTCATATATAAGATCTTCGTGAGCGCATTCAATCCAAACCTTTGCTCCACATGAAAGAGGCTGTTCGGGTAAGTACACGACCTTTGATGGCCCTGCGATTTCAATCGCGTCAGTATAATTATTACTTTTGTATGTCTTGACCGTCAGCACTGGTTTGGTTTCTGCGGGATTTTTTTTGTTATACCTGATATGATGCTGATTAACATGAATTCTAGCAATCATTTATGACTAATATCCCCTGGATTGCCTTTGTCTCCTGAGTTCAGCTTCGCGTCTGCCCCCACCTAGAAGCCCACGGAGTTTGTTAACACCACCCATGATGAATTCTTGTTCACGCCTTTGCCGTCCCAATCGTTTATTTCTGAGATTTTCTTCTGCCTGTTCCCAGGTTAATGTATCCCCTTCAAGTAAAGGAGGCGATTCTGTTGGCATCGATTCATTCTTTCTCGATTCTGATCTGAGGGCATATAGATGCTGCATAGCAGCCTCAACCGTATCATGGGTTTCTATATCCCTCCAGCTATCGCCATCACTAACCTGAACGGTTTTGTTGCTCAACCTGTACTTGACGGGAACTTGCGACAATGCAGCCTCACCCAATCCCTTTATTCCTCTTCCTAGCGCACCAACACTACCGGCCACATTTTGTGCCCCTCCCTTTAACATTTCCAATCCTATTCTAGGAAGCGACTCGTCTTGAAGCGATTCATATTTGGTACCCGAAGGTAAGAAAAACTGTCGAGGGCTTGTAACCGCAGAGTCAGCCTTACTAGCAAAAGCCTTAAGCATTTCAGGTATAGACATATCCTCTCCACCCATAACCCTTCCCCCCAGTAATCCACCAACATCTGGTGATGCGAATGGATCTATCCTGTCACCCAGTAAGGATCTCGATGCTCTCCTTCGCCTAGTACGACGCATACCTGGCGTGAGTACATGGGGCACACCCTGCCACTCCTCTTGAGGCTGTGCATCTGGAGACATGAATAGAGAATTTCTAACCATGTCCGCTTCAATCTGCCTGCGCTTGTTCAACCCAGGATTACTGGATCTCAATCCCTCGATTGAATCTGCGACTGCATCTTTATCGCCGGTATTGAATGCCTCTACCACAGACTGTGGAATCCTACCAAAATTGTAGGCTAACGAGGTAACCACAGCTAACGTATCTGCATCCAGGCTATCATATACTTGAGGACTGATACTGTTTCTAGCCCTGGGCATGAACTCGGTAGTCAGCCTTCTATCTATATCCCGATTAGCATCCTCTTCGGTAACGGACATTCCCTTGGTAACGGGCACAACCCTACCATCCTCGAGCGTGATTGTATCGCTACCATAACCGGCCCTATATGCATTTACGTCCCATGTACCTTTAGGCTGCCAGCCTTCCCGATCAATAATGAACTGCCTAACAGCATCATAGCGAGGATCTTGTCTTATCTCTGCTGCCAGATCATCCTCTGGCGTTTCTTCTGTAGCAATCGGCCCCAACAGACTAGCCATCATTCCACCTTAGTTTAGTACTTAACATTTGCACGGAGAGCTTTCAGGTGTCGTTTAGCTGCTTGCACCGTTTTATGGGTGGTAAGCTTCTTCCAGCCACTCGCTCGCTTAACCTGAACAGTTTTACCGCTGAGTCGATACGGCATCTAGTTATTCATTTTTGAAAACGTATCGCCTGACGATCTACCCATATTCTACCTTGCATATACATCTCGTCACCCTTACCAAAGAATATATCTATGACATACTGATATTCTTCTTCGTTCATAAATTTTTCAGCTTTTCTTTCATGTTTCGCATTAACAGCAGGATAAAGCAGGCATCCCTGACTGTCTTTGGCAGAGTACACACGATCCAGGCCATTCGATACATACGCTTCCGTTCCTCCCTGCTGCCACTCAGGATAGATACCGCGTTTGTTCAAATCCATCATTGACCTACAGATAGCTTTCCTTACTTCTGCCTTCGTATGTCCCACGCCGTCTGATTGCACATCCTCGACAATCGCTGCAAAATCCAATGTGTCGGCTCGTAAGATATCTTCATCTGGAATGTAACCACTGGAAAAGGAATCCATTTGTTCCGACATATTAACTCTCCATCAGGTTTGTGAGACTTTCGATAATAGTATCAAGTTCTGGTAGCCAGCGGTGTTTGGGATTCAGTTTAGCAAGATTACTTCTATTCTCCACAACTACCGACCGAGTAGCCAATACAATTTTAAGATCGGCAGGAATCGGAGGCGGCAACTGCGCCACTGTTGCTCCAGCCAGATCCCGGTCATACTCATCACTCGACTGCGCCAGCACCTTTACGCGAGTACGTTCCGGCTGATCCATAGCCACAACGTGTGATGCCATAGCCAGCTTTTGGGTGTGATTCGTTTTCGCTTCATTGATTAAATCGGACAGCACACCGCGATCATCCTCGTTTATCTTTTTAAGTGCCTCTTCCAACTCAGCACCCTCAACTTCCTTCTTCGCCTCTTTCAACGTCAGCGTTCCATTGATGACAGGTTCTACGAGTTCAGGCTTACGCTTCCGTATCTTCTTCGCGTCCGACACATATCTTGCATTCGTCTGAAAGGTTCTAGCAGCTTCATCGCGTGACCGAGACCCTTGTGGAATTTTTTCCACAACCCCCCTCGTCTGCCTTTCGCGAGCTTCTGCTTCCAAGACATCCAAGATATCTGGATCTGCCGCGAGCATAGCACGTTGCTGACTTGTGAGATGTCTGCGCTGAAGATTTGTCGAGACAATCCACTCGCCAGCAGTTACACCATCGGGTGCGCTCCATTCGGTTTGCTTCGGCGCAATGCCCAAGTCATTACATGCTCTGACACGGTTACGTCCATCAAGTAGTTGATTGTCGTGTATCACCACAGGATGCAGTTGACCACGATCTCGTATGTCATCGACAAGCTCTTCATACTCACGACCAAACAACAACGGAAACTTCTCTGCTACCGGATGAATCTCGATCATAGTTATTTTTTTAGAGAAGGGAATTTTTTCTCGACACACCTTCTGACTCTGGCCTGCTCCGCTTCTGTACCAAACTGTGCTATCCTCGCCAAAGCATTCCTGGCATGAGAGATGTCCGGAACCGGATAAGTTCTACCAGGACCGCAGAACTCGCTGTCCGACAACTTCTTTCTCTGCTTCGTGGTCAGAGTCGCCATCGTCACTTCACCTTATTAGCTTCCACGGACTAGACGCATCACCAATGTCTAGAAAGCGTATGGCTTGCGCCTCTGGCCCCATAGGCCACAAGCCTTCGTCGTACCCTTTCCATCCGGCATCTTTGGCCCGTGTGACAAAATCGGTAGAGTAATTGTCGGAATCGGAAGTGCTAAGATACCTATGACCCGCTTCAGCACCCCCAGCCTGTAAATCCAGTTGCCTAATATCTCGCTGGGTCAAGCCACCTTCTTCTGCGTACTCCATTAAGGCTTTAGTCGTAGCTGCTGTTCCTTGGGATGAACTTGTCTTACCCCTCACATCTGCATCACCAAACTTTGTCTGACCAGCTTTGGTGGGACGCTTGGTCATGCCTAGAATTTTTTTGAGCTTCTTGGATTTGCCGTTTGCCATCATTCCTCCTGAAGTACGGATGGTCATTCAAGACTATACCGCAATATTCGCACGTTAGCCACAGTATCGTAGGTTCCTGATGCTGACCACACTTTGAACAGCTTATGTGCTTAGCCATATGACCTCCACATACAATCTTTTCTGTATTTAACTGGTTACTTTATTTCCAGATGTTTTCCAGACCCCCCTTCCAAGCCATAGGATATTACAGAAATATATTGTTGTAGTGCAAGGGCTTACAGAATTATAAGGGTATTCCGAACCCCCCTTCCAGACCAGAACTAAGCTGGCACCTTTTCACTTGGCTCAACATCACCTACCAACTTCCTTGTTTGCCAGGGAAGTAAAGAGATGTCATGCTCTTTGAAATAAGCCATAACAGACTCCGGCGTTAACGACTTGCTCTCCAATGCATCCGCAGCACGACGGAGAATCTTCCAATCGTACCCAGCATGGACTTTAGATCTTGCCCTTAAATCAGTAATCAATTGTTGATCCATACAACCTCCTGATAATTTCAAAATTACCCGGGACTCATATTACGTCAAGTCGGTCTGTGTTGGGGTAAATAGTTCCTGCCCCCTGTTTTGGTTAAAGGGGGGGGTTCGCTGTTGCTTTAGCGAACGCTCGCTAAGGCGAGCTTGTGAGCAAGGAGGCGAGCGACGCGAGAACCACGCTTTTGCGAGCAGCGAACTTGTAGCGAGCCAACGGCGAGCGAATTTTTTCTGGAATTAGCGTCCTCTTTTTAGGACACGCTAGACTTAGTCGATTTGCTCGAGTTCTCGAGCTCGAGCTGGCTTTTGAGCTCGAACCTGAACCGATTCCCAGGTGCGTAATAGCTTCCGGCTCCTTCTCTGAAGAGCGGTTCCCCCATTTCCGGGAGTCGCTGCTTCCTCCTCGAGCCAATGTTCTCGGCTCCTAACATTTCTTGCTTTTACCCCTTGCGTATGCAATAGATATTGAGTAGATTCGTTCATGTCAAATAACACCAGGAGAGACAACATGGCAAACCCAACTTCCGCAACCGTTGACCGATATCTGACAACGGCCAAAGCTTATCACCATTCCGCTGGTCCTGCTCGAGAAGCCAAAGAGCTTGCAATCCTGCACTCGATCACGGATGGGATTAGCTCCATTACAGACTCGAGCGGCAACCGTGTTGCTCCTTACGTTGACTACTCGGCTGCTCGGTATGTGATCGAGCGGCTTGCTGCTGCTGGATTCGAAGTCAATTGGGCCAAGAAATAACCAACCTTTCACCTCCAACGGAGGGGCCGCAAGGCCCCTCGGAGGCTTTAAACATGGAAAAAGAATCCTCTCTCGCTTCTCTCTTCGATCATCTCGAGACTGATGGCGAGACAAACTTAGAAGGTCGGCTGGTGATATCTGCTGGGCCACCTATGGGTATCAAGCCAGAAGATTCGGTTCCCGCTACTCGGGGCGATTGGCAAGAAATTAAGGATATCATGGACTCGCCCGAATATGTGGAAGGGACACGCATATTGGGACTTATAAAGGACGGAGAGACAAATGGCTGACCTAGATACGAGTGTAAAGACAGAGCGAGCGATCAAGCAAGTACGTCACGCTTCCAAGAACCTAGAGCAGTCGCAACGGCATTGCGGAGGAAATCTGATGATGCCCGAAGTGCATTACTTCGCAAGTTCCGCCTCGGAGTGGAGGACTGCCGACGACTACGGCGATCTCTTCGCGACAATGGAGAAGCTCGGGGAACCTTGGCGGATATACTTAGTGCCAGGGCCGCAGCACTCCTCGTACGACATCGAGAACTACGTCCCAGTGGTCGAGGGCGTGGAAGAGATAACCTGGCGCGAGCGTTGGGGAGTCTCGACACCTGAACGGCTCGGAAGACAAGCCGAACAGTCTGAAGCCTATTGGATGCGCGAGGTCAAGTATCTACAGGATCGAGTTAAGAAGCTAGAAGAACAGATTGATGAGAAAGTCAACACTCGGGAGGTATAAGCAATGGTAAATGACACATGGGAAAAGAGGAAGCAGCGTAACGGAGGGGGCAACCGCCCCCTCCTGGTCAAGGTCGAGGCTCGGAACGTGTTCGGCAATACGCTCTTTTATCCGGCTAACGAAATCTCGGAAATGTTCTGTACTATCTCTGGCCGCGAGACTCTAGCAAGGCATCACCTCGATAGACTCGAGGCCTCCGAGTTCTACACGGTGGAATCTACTGCTGCCGTCTCTCGGAATTGGGGGGACTGATGGCTACCAGGGGGTCCATGAGTAACGCCAAGATTGGTAAGGCCTTGAGTCAGATTCTGCTGGTTGTCCTTTTCGCTCTCATTTTAGTCAGACTCGGAGGCTTCTGATGTCGTACCGTCGAGCTCAAAAATTCCTCACGGAGGGGGCGCAAGCCCCCTCAAAGGTTTTTAAAATTTAGCTATGCCTAAGTACAAAGTTACAGTTTCAGCCAAGGATTATTGGACAGTCGAAATCAAAGCTAAGGATGAGCTAGAGGCCAAGGGCAAGGCGATTGATTTGTGTCATTTAGAGCTTTTGGCTGTTCGTCAAAAGGAAAAATTAAAGCCCAACTCCCACCTTTCGTATGACGGTAGTGAGTGGGATTTCTTTGTAGACGTGACCGATAACAGGGAGGCGTAAAATGCAAACATATGACAGTCTAGCCTTCGTGGTATTCGTGGCGATCCTAGCCTTTGGCTTCTGCATCTGTGTCTACTTGCTTGAGAAATGGCACGACAAAAACGATAAGGCAGCCGCTCGGGCTGCTATCCGTCGTATCCGGAGGTACTAACAATGGAACATATGCAACCGTGGGAATTTTATTCAATCGTC
>Ga0209756_1002557_pt1 | contig 15620 bp, 11 predicted proteins | sample ETNvirenome_6_85_FD_184071 | JGI IMG/M metagenome (GOLD analysis project Ga0209756, IMG submission 184071) | Marine viral communities from the Pacific Ocean - ETNP_6_85 (SPAdes) (version 3) | ecosystem: Environmental > Aquatic > Marine > Oceanic | place: Pacific Ocean | collected 2013-06-19
GTTTGTGGAACTTAAGCACAACTTCTTCGTCCATTAGCTCAAGCACCCGAACTTTAAAGTCTTCGTCTTTAAGCATGTCTACAAATTCTGTTTTGCGGAATTTCTTTGACTCTCTACCATCTTCCCATTTTAACACATTCCATGCACCGGTGTCAAGAAATTCTGATGTTGAAATTGCTTCAAGCCACGATTCTTCATCCATGATGCCTACTTCGTCACCCCAAAGAATTTGAAAGAAACAGCGTCGATATTGTGAACCAAACCGCGATTTTTCTAATCTCGCTTTTACTGTTGAACCAACTCTAAAGCCTTTATCGTCCTCAACGAAACTAGCCTTAGCGGTTCTACCGGTCAACCAGACACGTAAAGAATATGCATAATTTAGAGCTTTACCACCGGGTGTATTATACAATTCACTATCGGAAGCATATTTTGCGTTTCTCACGCCAATGTTTGTTTTAAGTTGGTTCAAAACTAAAAATGTCGCTTCAGCGTTAGCAATGGGTAATAAAAGCTTTTGTAAACCCTTAGCTAATACACGGGGTTTTACCGCCACCGTAGAATTCGGGTCATAATCACCCTCTAAATCAGATATAGCGGGTGTAAATGCTAATGAATCTAGAATAAATAGAACCCGGCCTTCGCTAGAGCCAATCACTGTTTCAATTGTTTCTAATACAAACTCTACAGAACGAGCTTGTACGTATAATAATTTAGATAAATCACAACCAGCCTTAGTTAAGAACTCAGGATCAATCGCAGATTCTGAGTCAAAATAAATTACAAAGATATCTTTCTTTTGAGCTTCGGCTGCAATTTGCGCAGCCATATAAGATTTACCGGTACTTTGCAATCCAGCTAGTTCTGAAATTCTGCCAATTGGAATTCCAGCAATTTGTCCTCGACAAATAATCGAGTCTAACCACCGTGAACCAGTTGGAATCCAATCCACAACTTCTGTTGGATTTTCTTGTGTTAAATCGTGAGCCACCTTTACACCGGCTACAGTATTAACTAAGTCTTTCATTGCAGCTAAATCTAATTTGCCTAATTTATTCTTTTTCTTTGCCACTTATTAATATCTCCAAATTTTCTCTATCTATATAAAAATATTTCCTATGAGAAGGACTGTATACAATATGAACAATTCTCTCTGGAAATCCTATTTTGTGAAGTGTTGTTTTATCTATTACAATACCGGCAAAAGTTTTGAGGTTGTAATAATCATGGGCCATATTGATGGTTATGCCCTCGCCGATCACCACGCACGGGTTGGGCAATAGCTGTTCTCCAGACTTATCCGGATCAAAATTTATACCACGCAGTAAAACAAAATATTATTCTACCGGCTCACTTATTAGATCTAAAAAGCTTTGTTTGCTATCAGAATGTCTAGGTAGCATTTTACGTACTGGAATAACTTTGACTAATTTGCCAATCATAATGAAAAGCCCGCGTAACCATAAAGACTATGCGGGCCTCAATGGCTTACTCGGCTAGTTGGTCTAGCTTCGCAGTAAGAACATCTTCTGCACTCTTACCATATTGCGTAGTCTCCGAAGAGTTGTTTTCTGCTGCAGCATCGCCCTCTAGAAATGATTCTAGAATAACGCGTACTTCGTTAGAAGTCTTCTTCTGGTGGATAGCATTGAGGTCTGGATATGCCTCCAAAACTGCCTTAGCCTGTTTCATGTCCGACAACATGTTTGAAGTACGACGACGAGGCGTAATAACCGTTGACGGGAAACGCATGCCCGGGGCCTTTCCATACTTAATAGTAAGGTCGGTACCAGACTCGGCGTCGGTCAAATCCCCATAATCTTTGTTAAGGAAAAGCTCAATCATACGTTCGTATGCTGTCTTTCCGAAACTCCAAATCTTGGGACCGGCGTTCTCTTCACCGCGAACTAGTACTGCGGTGTATAAACGCTCACGCGGGAAAAGCTGTTTTGCTAGCTTCGTGCTATCTTCGTCACCCTCATTATAAAGCGAATTCGCGAAGTTGCACACAGGGCAATCCTCGCCAAAATTACGCTTTGGACATAGGAAACCCGGGGTATTACCTACATTATAATGAAGGAAGAAATCAACAAACGGATCTTCGCCGGGAGGCGGAAGAATACGAATGTCTGTTTCGCCATCCTTGGGCTTCCAATAATTGGAACCCCCACCCTTTGAGTTTAGCGCTTGATAACGAGCGCGGATTCTGTCCATATTAACTGCCATTTTTTTTCTCCTTAAAGTTAAAGTCTAGGCAACAAATCTCTCACCTAGCTATATCCAGTATATCACTTGGTCAGGACTTTTTTAAGCCCCGTATTATTCTTTTGTATTGCCGTAGCATATGCTAAACAATAAGCTACTACTTCATCATATTGAGTCGAATATACCCGATAGCTAACATTATTATAAGCTGCGGCTTGTTTCTTAATTTGACTCATTAGTAAAGTATCTGTTTCAATTTTCGATTCGGGTATACCATAGTATACCACATGCTGCCGCGTACTGTCAAGCTTAAAAAATAAATGAATATTATTATTTTCTAGCTGGGAAACTCCAAACGTTCCAATGTTTGCTGTCTCAGGTTTATCTAAGTTTAATTGTAATAAAGGCTCAGTATGTGAGAAAACATTAACCATATGAATCGTATTAACAATCATATCATTCATTGTGTTTCGGTATTTTTTCAACGACACATTACCTATTATACCAGAAAGTACAGCATTGTCAACTAAAAAAAGAGTTTTGAATACAGAAGATCGCGCGTATTCTTGAAACACATTAAACACCATGTTTTCTTGTAGCTTTTTAGTTCCTAAAAGTTCATGTAATTCGGGTTTAATATATAATACATTAATGTTCTTTTTAGCCGTATGCAACTGTTGCAAAATCTTGAGTGCTGCGCCCGAAATAGTTCCCGCGCTGGTAATAAAAAGAATATCTTGAGTAGTTTTCTTTGCCAAGCCGATTAATTTTGGGGTCTTTTCTTCATAAAGTTCAACAGCTTTTCTTCGTGTAATCTTATAATCAGGCGAACCTTCTGAATCTATTGTGATACACGTATATTGCGGGAATTCTTTAAATTTCTCTGCAATCGCGCAACCTGCTTGACCTAAACCTATAACTGTATCAATCATATTGTTATTTTTTCCATTTGGCCATAATCTTTTCCCATACTTACCGTTGTTTTTATATTACCTAACCTTGTCATTTCGAACATTTCTTTCAGCGCTAATAAATGTTCACGGTCTTCTTTGGCTAAATCAATAATAACAGAATCGTGCATAAGCATTGTAATAAAAGATTTTTTGTCTTTTAAAAACTCTCGTAAATCATTGGCTTGTTCTAAAACAATATCTGCTGCTGTTGATTGTACAATATAATTTAACGCGTGATGTTGATCTACATCTTGTACCTCACGTTCAAATATTGTATGTACGGTAGTACCATCCCAATAATGTTTGGTTAACATGCTGCGATCAAAAATATTATCGAGTATGCGATTAGATTTTTCTGGTGAATAAAACCATGGCAGTACTGCAGCCTTAGCTTCTTCTCGCGTATCCAGTTTTAATTCATCAGCCAACCATTTATACATATCGCCTTCGGGTCTAGTTTTACCAAGCAAGGCTAAAAAAATCCGAAGTTCGGCCGCATTATAATCTAATTCCATAAATACATCATTTGTAGGTTCTAATATAGAGCGTGCTCGTTTATCAAAAGTAAGCGCCGGGAATGACCCAGAATTAGTGCTTAATCTTCCGGTTTTAACAGACCATGGATTATAATCAATATAATTATTAGTGCCTTTGACCTTCTTCATAAATTGACGTGTTTGAGATTCAAACTTAAATTTGTTCATTTTTGTGGCCGACAAATTTAAAGGCCTATATCTAATATCAGATATGAGTTTTTGTACTTTTACTAAGAAATCATAGTTTTTTGGCCGTTCATATTTCGAAAATACATACGTGCAAATTTGTTCTTTGATTTCACAGTACTCAATCAGAAATGAGGTTGGTACCAACATATAGAAGCAATGCTCACGAAGGTCCAGTTGCGCTTCTAAGCTAGCCCGGGCGAATGCGCGAAGCTTGGTATGGACTTTTTCCCATTTTTGTTGTAGAGCCTTTGGGCAGATTTCTTTTAATTTCTTTCCGCCAACATAAAGCTGGGCATATTCAATGTCTGTTCTGTCTTCAAGGAACTGTGCGTAATCCCATGTGTGAGTGAATAGATGGCACTTTTTGGGGAACTTGTCGAAAAACAACGACCCATTAACGCAAAGCCCAACGCATCCATTTTTGTTATCTAATGTTTGAAAATACACTATAGTTTGTTGATGTACTGTAAGCTTTGGTTGATTCCATACTTCCTATTTAACATCATAGCAGTCCTTAACTCTTTTGTCAAGTCTTTTCTTTTTCTTCCTTTTTCTGCTATTTTGAAATAAAGAAAGAGTTCCAGCCAGTGCTCGTCTGGATAGGCTGGAATTGTTGTTGTTCTTTCTTTTTTATTGACCAGTGCTTCTAGGTCGGTGGCTGAGTTTCCGCCAGTTTTCGTTGATATGACAAATGGATACATTTCAACAAAAAGCTTGTAGAATTCATTCATCATTGTTTTGGTGTTATTTAATTCACGATTGGAGACAACTGTGTAATATGTTTCAAAGAATTCATCTAAATTCTCAACTCCAGCATATTCCAGCATTGTCGGGTGAGTCACGTTCGCTACCAATTTCCATGGGTTATTACGATCAACCAAAAAACCGAACAGTGCCGCTACATGCTGAAAGTCTACGAAGGTTAGGTCTTCAAGATACAGTTTGAACTTGAGAAAATCTAAAGTTGGATCACCATCATAAACATCAATGGCCAAGCCGGTTGACATTATGTTATAATCTGCTGTCAATACATAGTCTGTCTCTGTCAACGCAGAATCAAGTTGATCGTGAGTAACATATTTTTTGAAAAGGGCTTCAAATTGATCGTAAGTTGTAATTGTTCGTAGGTTGCTGCCGTCTAGATATCTGATTAAAAATGTCTTAAAGTGTGACCATTGCCGCCCAGCATATTCTTCTTCGTGTGGTTGATAACTCTTTGTTGCGGTTAACTTAAATCGATTATTTATTGGTAGTTTTGACTGTTTTTGTTTTCTAAGCACAAATTCTTGTAAATCAGAAAAAGCTTTAGCAACAAAGTCAAACATTAATATTTCAGAATCACCAACAAACCCAATCAACTCATCTTTTGGTATTGTCGCTCGGCCTTCGGCATCGACTCGGGCATACATAAAATGTACCGGCTGCCAAAAATCTATTGGTTGCGGCACTCCATCAATTATAGGGAAACCATCTAATGCATATGTGTACCTTTCTGGGAAAGTGTCAACCAAATTGGTTGCGTTATTAGCTTCTGGTATGTTGTCAAATATACTCATTTTTTCTTTTTAGCACTTTGCTTTTCATATGCAGTATGTCGTTCGCGGCGGCGGTCAGCCTCAAGCGCGGCGATTTCGTTTTCGATCCAGGCGTCGAGCTGGGCGGGGCTCATCGAGGCCCGCATCGAGTCGAAGATGCCGTCGCCCTCCCCAATCTCTGCGGCCTTAGTAGCTTCGTACGGTCGCGCTTCAAGCGGAGTCAATAGCTTGGCTTGTTCCTTGGCATTGCAGCCATCGTATTCTCTGATTGCCTTAATCTCTGTTTCAAACGTTGGTTCACCACCAGAAAACAAAGTATGATCAACCGAATGAATTACATAAAATCCACCAATACCTAAAACACGAGAAAGGAAGTGCGGCTTATTAATACCAGTCACCTCGCCTCTTGGATCTATTTTAACATACATACCCGGTCTGAACAAGGCGTTGCCATACATTTTAATTGTGGCATCATACTTTTCTTGCATGAAGCCTGCTTGATCGTCGCCCTCTTCCAGAATACGAGCCTCGCGTAACCCGGATGCCGTGTCCCTTGCAAATGACATATCTTTTACAATCGAGTTTGATTCGCCAAACCTTAAAGTGTAAATACCATTATCCGCATTCTTTTGTTCGACAAGCTTGTCGGTACTATCATCTAAAAAGTGTGGGAAAGGATTCGCAACTCGCAAAATATAATAAGACCAAATGTTGCTAGTATTATTGAGATTAATTAAATCTAGCTCATTCGATTTTTCTACACCGGACGGCAAAGAGTTGATGTCAAAATACCCGGGCTTTATCTTCGAAGTGCCATCCGAGTTTCCTGTTGCATTAAAATACAATACATCTAATTTCACTCTAGCCAACGATAGTCCGCCCAACAAATTTCTATGAGCCTTATTCAAAAGGTTGTGTAAAAATGTATCAAACAAGTCCTCGATAAATTGTTGTAAGGTATACGCCGTACGTTTTCCGGTTGCAACAAGGTGTTTAATCCAAAAGGCTTGCAAGGATTGGATCGATACTGGAATGTCTGCTAAACTCAAAATAAGTTGATCCAAATTTAATGTGCCATCACCAGATTTTCCCTTCAGGTGAAGAATACCAGACATAGGCCCCAAAAGAATTCTAACTTTTTGTTCCTTAAGATACTCGCCGTTTCTTTCAGTTAACATTACGGCTGTATCAATAATATCTCCCACTGTTGTAAAATATACACTGTACTCATTACTGCCAGCCAGTACTTTTGTGCCACCGGTTGCCGTGACGGTTAAAATATCAGTCCTTCCTTGATTATTTTGTTCCGTTAACGCTTTTAGCCTCTCGTTGCTGACCAAAGCGCCTCTATTGGGAGAAATTCGATTATAACCATCGATGCCGGATACAACGCCTGCCGATTTAAAGGTTACACCTTGTGTCGGAATGTGAAAGTTTGTTTCAACGTTACCTATCGATACGTCACCCTTATAAATACCACCAGCTTCATATCCAAAAATCGCTTCATATACACGCTTGTCACCATACAATTGTCTAAAAAAGCTATCATAAAATTTACCAGCCATAAATCGACGGAAGGTGTCTACAGCGCCGCTGGCTTTTGTATGTTCTTCTTTGGCTGCTGAGGCTTGTTTGTCTTCTTTTGTTTTTTCTGGGGTCTTAGCAGGATCTGGATCTGGCGACGGGTTCGCCTTTTTTACTTCTGCAGCATGCTCGGCTGTGGTCTTTGCGTGCCGGCCCGCAGCTCTTTCTTGAGCCAACAAACCTAAATATTGATTGGGGTTTTCTAAGTTGAATACACTAAACATATTGGCTTGTACTGAAGATAAAATCGATTCAAGTGGTGTAACATATTCTAGATTAACAGTTAATTTGCCATCGGATTTATTAACGTTGATCTCATATCCTTTGAGTTGCAAGAGCATGGTATATTTATTATGAATTACGGCGCTTTGAGTTTTATTAATCTCTTTTTCTGAAATTCCGGCGTTCCTTGCACCTATATGATCAAAGGCATAACCAACCTGTGCCATGATTGTATAGAAAAGTGGATTTTTAACTTGATGGTCTGAAGCTGTTCCTTCTTTTATTCCTTTTTCTCTTTTGGCGCAAACCTGATCCCAATTAATCGGCGCTTCGTTAATGTTGACAACATCGCCTCTTTCGATTAGTTGTGCGCCAGCAGTTTCTTTTGTACTAAATTTAGATACTTGTCGTATTAAATCTGCATACGTAAACACGAACTTGTCGCCGTTATGGGTTACTTCAAAATTCGAAACAAACGCGTCAACAGATGGGAAAACCAACGTCATGGAACTTTCTAAAATGCTGTCTGCCGTAGCTTCATCTTTACCAAGCATTTTAATATTGAAGTCTTCCAAGCCAACCTTTGTATGAACACCACTTTGCGATAATATATCTTCGAAATTGCTCGCGGTAGGGCCTTTTCCGACAACGGTTTTGCTATTGTTTTTAATTAATACATCACCCAACGGTATTTCAACCACAAATCTATCACCAGAAATCTTGTGATAGACTTTATAAAGCTGTACATTAGGACGGATAAACATTCGGACTTGCTGGTTTTCTGGAAATTCATCTGTCCAAAATGACGCTCCCCTCATTCTGAACATTTTGCTTAAGGCTTTTGCTGGATCATCATATGTCAGCGCAGTAATATGTCTAAAATTGAATCTTTCTTGATTTGCTTTCTTAGGGTCGGCAACTATATCTGCGGTTTTGGTGACAGTTTGATTGGGATCTGTCCCTAACGTAGATTTTCTGGTGCCGCTGATACCTTTTGCGTCTTTTTGTGGTTGAAATTTGTCTCCACCTGACGACGTAGTTTGTGCTCCACCATAGTAACGTTTAGATTTCAACAGTTTCGGGTATATTTCATCGATAAATTGAATTAAATAGCTTTGCGCGTCGGCGTTAAGTTCGAAAATTCTTTTAACTTTGCGGGCCGCAACTGCGCGCGTGGCGGCGTGGAGCTTTTCTTGCGCCTGGCGCGCCGCGCTGTTCTCGTCCAACTTTGCGCCGCTGGAGGTTCGCTTGTTCAGTACGACTTGTGGGGAGAAGCTCACCGGCGAGATGACCATTCGTGTCGGCGCGGACCTGCCGGACGATCTGTGCGCATTCGGCGGGCCGTCGACTTCGCAGCCGGTTTCAATCCGAGCGGATTCATAGATTAAACCTCATATATCTGCAGCACTCTTTCTAGTGGGTGTGGTACTTTGATTATATCACCAAAGGCTACATGAAATTCAGTAGGAGTTTGATTAAACCATGCAATAATCCACCAATATTCTGGGTTGGCATAATGTTTATCTGCTAGTTTATAAAATTTGTCACCCAATTTCCATATGTGAGCTCGGATGTTTAAATCTCTTGTTTGAGCGGCAGTCACAAAGTTCATCTGTGGAGTTGGATACTGATTAATAAACTTTAATCGTTTTTCTTCCAGAACAGTACTATACTGTTCAGTCGAATTAAATACTACTGTTTTTGATTCATATCTTGATGGCATTATTATCTATCCTTAAATAAGAGGCGTGCCAGCTCGGCGTAATCGATTGATGTTGCTGGTTTTGATTCCCGAGGCATGGCCCGCAGCCCGCCGGTCGTTTTCTTCGCTTTAAAAAATTCATCTATGTCTAAACTCTTATTGATGAAGGCTTGGGTTTTCAATACGTCAGCAGCATTAGAAAGATTTCGTACAACCGTATCAGCTAACTCAGAACCTTTTCTAACCAATTGTTCAACGGTTGCGCCGGGTTCGGCAGCAAAATAAGGATACCCAGGATTTCGCCAATATCCTTTAGAGTCTTCTTCGTCTGGCGAAGAAGGCTTCTTCGTCGACGAAGAAGCTTCTTCGTCTTGAAAAAAAGATGTCGCTGGGGCGTTAAGTGCGGCAACATTAAATGTAAGAGACAATTCGATCAACTTGGGGTAAATCATAGCATCTACGGCGGCGGTGGTGCTTGACTCAATAAAATGACCTACTTCCATGTTCGGTTTAAATGTAAAATCTTCTACATAAACTGGTAAAAATCCGTCGTCGGTACCTCCGCCGCCAAGGGCTTTACCAATTAAGCCTTTTGAGTAATTAATCCAGTTTGCAAACTTTACACCCATAAAGGTTGAAGTCCAGATTCGTCCGTTTCGAATGGTGGGATACATAAACTTGGCTAAATAGTGCATATTCTTTAGATTTTCTCTTGCTTCTGCTACGTCAAAGGCTGGTATGTCTAGGGCGACGGTGATTGATCTGGTTACACTTTTTTGGGCTATAGTTGTCGGGCCTACACTATAAGCGTTGGTGTCGGCTGACCACCCGCTTTTATGAGAATCAGAAAAATCTTTCAGGAATGCCTTGAAAATAAGAGTCTTACCTGAAGGGTAGTGTTTGATTATAAAAGGATAGGCCTTTTTTAACTCTTCTGTTACATCATTCTTGTTTGCCATTTATGTTCTCCTCGGACTAATCTTCTTGTTTACAATATCTACGACGCGCTTTTCAAACGTTTTACCACCGCCGAGATTAACTACTAACTTATCAGTAATTAATACGCCCTCTTGCTTTTTCTCTTTTTTTCTTGCATCGATTAATGAAAGAGCGACATTTGAACTAACGCTGGCGATTTTTTCCATATCCTTCGCCAATGCTCCGGTGTCGACCTGAGCGCTGGCTGCAATGGCTGTATGTTCTAAAACAGAAGCTAATGCTACAGCTTTTTCTGTTGGAACCTCTTGTAATGCTTCGGTTATATCTTCAATAGCTCCGACTGCTCCAAAATTTAAGAAGAAGCCTGCGCCAGCTATAGCTCCGAGGGCTTGAGCAATCATAAATAATTCATATGAAATACCAGACGTTGCCAAACTGACCACCGAATCCAGTCCGGTTATGTTAATTTGTAAACCATCCAATTTGGCAAACAATTTGGTTAATGCGTCAATTTCATCTTCGTCTACTTCTTCCAAGGCTCCCGCCATATAAGCTAAGCCAGCCACCAAAGAAGCGTGTTCTGACCCAATTTTTGACAAACCATCCATCATTCTAGCTAAAGATGATAGCGCGTCTTCATCTGTAATTGCTAAAGCTGCAGCGATAAGACCCAGGCCAATGGCAATCCCGACTAGGGCTGCGGCTGATAACAACAATCCCAGACCTGAAGATGCTGTGGTTAGAATGAAAGCGGTCAAAGCTGCTAAAGGTGCAAGTGCTTCGACGCCAGCTTCAGCAAGCAATACCATTCCCTGACCCATGGCCCAAATACCCAATCCAGCAAGAGCAAAAGCTGCACCTAACGCAAGAATTATTCCAGCTATAGGCAGTAGCGCCGGCGCAGCTGTCGCTGCCGCACTGCTTGCCGTTGCGAGGAAGGCCAATAATCTGAAAATTGCAACGCCAAAAATAGCCAAACCGAAAACAATCGCCCCAAAGTCAGTTGCTTCTAAAGTTTTCATAACACTAGCGAAATAAGCCAAACCGGCTGCCGCAGCGCCGATACCTATACCGACTGCAAATATATTTTTAGCCCAGACAGACATGGCTGCGCCGCTCGCTGCCACCACCGGGGTCTCCGCCGCGCGTCTGGCGGCGAACGCCGTCATCGCGCTACTGACAAAGGGTATTTTCATTGCTAGAGTACCAAGGGCAGCGCCCAAGCTGGTTACCATGGTATATGGAAGTTTAAGAACACCGCCTAAAGTGCTAAAGCTGAGCCGAAGCGCGCCGAGGAAACCCAATGGAAAGCCGACTACCGCTGCTCTGAGGACATGAAATGCAGTACCTAAACCGACAACTGCGCCGCCGAGTCCGATCCAATCAAATGCAGATAATTTAGAAAGTTTCTCCCACACCCAGTGAAAAACATCGTAAATGGCAGAAAATACCGGAACAACAATCGCGTTTAAAAGCCCCGCCACCCTGCTCGCGGCGTCTCCTAGGATTGTCATGTTTTCGCCCATTGCGGCTGGCAGTTGCCAGAACGGAGGTGAATTTCTTTGGTGGTACAGATCACTTAGCCAAGCAAAAGCCTGAGCTACCGCCATTATGATTCCAACTACAGGATTGAACGCGAACACGAGGGCCACTACGGCCGCCGTAAATATCCGCGTGAGCGCAACACTCTCTAGAATTGACTCAGAAAGCCAAATCAAAAATTTCGTAAGTGGCTGCAACAGTACGGCAAAAAGCGAAATTACTTTAGTAAACTTTTTAAACGCAGTAACACCTTTTGTAGCAATTCCTTTCAGTTCTTCCAAAGTACCGTTAAAGCTTTGTTGTTTATTAATCAACCCCTCATACGTGTCTTCTCCACGAATTATTTTGCCCATATCTAGAACACTTAATCCGGCTTGTTCTGCAATATACCTTTGTTGGTAACGATTTGCCGTGTCCCACGAAAGACCAGATTCATGTAATCCGCGTTGTAATAACTCAACGCGGTCGGCTTCTGTTGCACGCAACATTTCTAAAGTGTTAAAGTAAGGACCGCGTAACATTGCGTTTAAGCGACCAACCGAGTTGGCAGCACCTTCAAACGTATCAAATTGGCCCATAGCTTTCCCTAGCGTACCCATATCGATGCCTAGATTTTTAGATGCTGCGGCTAATTTAGTATATTCTTCGATCATCTTGGGACCAGAATATTGATAAAACAATTCTGAATTTTCGTTAAGTGCTTTTATTGCATGCGCTGGATCTAAATCTAGATTCATGGCGGCAGATGTCATATCAATCAAGGCTTGCTCTGACATTCCTGCTGATTTAGTAATATCAGTATAAGCTTGGTTAAATGCTGATGCGTCTACACCCAAACCCTTAAACACTAAAGATGTATCCAAAAGCATTTCTTGTTGAGGCTCTGCCATTTCGCTAAAATCTGATAAACCTGTGTGCAGTGTTCCAATTTGTTCAGACACTTCTTCAAACGAATTTCCTAATTTAATATTAGCGAAGTGTGTGGTGACAACCATATCGCGATAGCGTTCAACATTACCTGTTGTTTTAGCCAAGTTTGCCCAAGCTTTATCAACATCTTGTAAAGATATGACGGTAGATTCTAATACTTTCCAAATAAAAGACAACCCCACATTTTGTGGTGCAAAAACCTTTTTAAACACATTACCCAAATCTAAAAGACCCTTTTTGAAGCCCTTGAAGGCATTTTTAATGCCCTTGAAGGAAAAGGCATCCTTAAAATCCTTGAATCCAGCAATATTAAATTTAGCTAAATATTTACCAAGTTCTGATGTGTCTTGTTTAATACCGAAAAACTGACTGGCTATCTTGCTGACAACTTCTTCAACTGCATTAAAACGAAGTTCTTCTCGCATCTTTTTAGCGTGGCGTACAGATTCTTTAAGAGCTTTAAGGTGGTCATCTTCAGCCTTTTTAAGCTTAGCGGTACCCTCGATGATCGTTTTTTGCGCAGCCTCGTATTCAGTTATAATTTTTACTTTAGCTTTCTCGCTGTCTGTCAGTTCTACGCCTCCACGGACCTTTTCCTTTAGTTGTTCGACCTGATCCTTCCCACTAGAATCTACCAAAGAGATCATATCGGCGTAATCTGTAGTGTGCTTAAGCAGTAAATCGTTCGCAGTACGGAGTTGTTGCTCGGCTGCAGCTATACTAGTAGTGTAGTCTTTAATAGCACCTTGCAAAAATGCAAATTGTTCTTTTTCCGCAGCTATACGTCGTTCAGAACTGTTGGTAATCATCCCAGCGGCTTCCTGCTGCTTAAGCATTAGACCTAATTGTTCCTTAATATTAGCTAATGCATCATCTGAAACGCCTGTTAACTCTTTATAAAGCCTCAGTGTTTCAGCTAGTTTCACATTATCAATTCCCGGGATATCATCTGCCATATCTTATTACTTCAAGGGCCAAATAAGGTTGGTAGCCTTTTCAAATTCTGCAATTGCTGTATAAAGTTCTTGTTTTGCTTCGCGGGTTCTGTCGTCGGAAAGGCCATGTTCCATATAATGGACCATATAGTTTTTTTCTTTAGCCAAGGTCTGAATTAATTGATCAATCTGTGCTTGTGTGCCTTTAATTATAATATTAGATTCTTGAGACTCTTTTAAGAATGCCTTTTTTATATCTGCAATTTGACTGTCGGACGGCATTTTACCAAACATACGATTCAACATATATTTAATGGCCGAGCCAAACATTGTCAGCCAGCTTTCATTCATTGTTTCTACACTTAAATCAACAACAATTGTGTTTTCCATGTTTTTCCCTCGCGCGTACTATAATTAGCAATTTAGATAAAAAAATGGCCAGTCATAATAACCGGCCACCCTTTTAACTAACTCTTTCTTTTAGCTTTTTCGTGCGCTTCTTTTTCTCTCTCAAACTGTTCATTCAACTGCTCAATGAACCAGCTTCTAAGGCCAATTGGTAGATTGTATGCCTCTGTTATAGACACTCCCAAATGGTATTTTAGCTGGAATATCTGTTTGTACGCAACTTCGCTATATTTATCGCTTAGGCCAAAAAAACTCGGCAGTGACCGGAACCTCCAGTTCCGCGCCATTATAACAGTTCGGACATTCAAAGTGGTGCGACATATCAAGGTCTGGCGCAATTTCTTTATAAGCCGCTAGTAGTTGTCTGGCGTCTGTTGCTGGTAGATTGACAATCGCTTGATTGATCTGACCCCTATCTGTTACACTGTCTAAAGAAACAATGACAGCCTTAAGTTGATCGGTGCGGCTAGTCTCTGGCAGACCTTTCTTCTTTTTGTGCTCTCCGTTCTTAAGTAGTCTTTCTTCGTCACCGGCTGTTAGAAGTTTAATTTCGGCTGTTAAGCCAGTCTTTTCTAATTGCACCAAAAACGTTCCATCATTGGTTCGATCATAAGTTTCTACGTTACCTTCATATACATCTAATGAACGTAAATCGAATTCATATTCTGTGTGCTGAGTGCAAATCGGACATTGCACTCGGGTTTTATAATCTGCACCATAGGCAAAAATACGTGTGCTGACCAAAATCATGTTCTTATCGCCGGATAAAAGATCTCCATATCGTACAGGAGTCTCAAGAACGCCTTCAATTAGTCTTGGAATTGCCACGCCTTTTTGTAGCAGACTCCTAGACGTAATAATATCTTCGTCCTTCGTTGTCATGTGTCTGACTTCTACATGTTCGCAGTTATGTAACGGGTGGCCTGTTGGATAGAATTGTCCCCTAGATGGTAAGTCTACCAATTCTTTAGGAACAATAAAATCTAATAGGTTTGCTGTTTGGGGTGGATCGTTATCCATAGGAGTGTGAGTCTCAGCCATTTCGGCCATACGACTCTTGTTGTTTCTTGACATTTATACCTCTTGGGTTATTATTTGATTTGCGATTCGACGCCTTTCGCGACGGTGCGCTTGTCTTTGCCGAAACCTTCTGATGAGCCTCCAGCTAGCTCGAAGACGTCGACGTCTTCGGCAAAGACGTCTTTAAAGCCGTACTTTGGTTCATTCTCTACCCTTAGTTTAGCCCAATCGTAACGTAAAGTTAAGGTAATTTCTGTCATATCGTCAGAAGAATAATCTAAATCGCCAAATTTAATAGATTTAACCCAAGCGTTATGCAAAGACCACGTTTCAACAGCTTGGCCAAGGGCGTTAATTTGTTCAATTACCACCTTATTCAAAGCGTCAACAGACGAGTTCTTAGATAAACTCATCCAAGTATCAGGGTTTTCTGTGTTTGGCACATGATAACCACTTTTCTGAACAATATTCGCCAAAATACCGGTTGTATCTGGATTGGTGGGATCAACCAACGTTACATCAATTGTCTGCCACTCGACGCGACCGGGATAATAGAATGTATGGTTCAAAAATTGATGTGAAGTTTCCGAGATTTCAAACCCGGGCTTGGTTGTCTTTTTGATAATCCATTCTTCAATATCGTTTAAACGCATTAACCATCTATATGCGCGTTTTGGCTCTGTTACGCTGCCCGCTTTAAAACCACAATCTCCCCAAAATGCCATAACTTAAGTTCTCCTTATAAGCTCTACTAATATATAGTAGCTTTAGCACATTATGTGCTTTAAAATTTCCAAGGGTCTTTACCTTCTAAATGATCTATATATCTATTAACTGCATAATAGAATGTTAAGTGTGTTTTATTTATAGTCATCATGGCCGCTTTTTATATCTTTAGCATATTTCAGCATGTTTTGTCG
>Ga0209756_1002563_pt1 | contig 15598 bp, 10 predicted proteins | sample ETNvirenome_6_85_FD_184071 | JGI IMG/M metagenome (GOLD analysis project Ga0209756, IMG submission 184071) | Marine viral communities from the Pacific Ocean - ETNP_6_85 (SPAdes) (version 3) | ecosystem: Environmental > Aquatic > Marine > Oceanic | place: Pacific Ocean | collected 2013-06-19
GACCTACTAACTGGAGTCATAATGTTGGTATCATTGATATCTTTAGTAATAACAATTTTAATATTGTTGTATTGGATATTGTTGATGGAGTTACATCTTATGGAGGAAAGATCATAAGTGCCTAAACAGATATATCCATTACGTGACTTTAGCGGTGGTTTAAACAACCTTAAAGATGCATCTGATATAGCAGATAATGAATTGTCTGCTGCTCAAAATATAATGTTTACAGAGCAGGGAGCTATGGGCGGTGCGTATAATATGAAGGATAGTACAAATAATAAAATATCTGCTTTAAATACTACACATATTGTAGAAATTGTAGCTGGATACGGGCTTGGATATTTCGAGACTGATCATTATGCGGATGGAACAGCCAGATCTTTAGCCCTTACTGGCAATGCTGCAAATCGTGGGTTTACTTTTTTAACTAATGGTATGAGTCATGCAGTTTTTGGCTGGAGTGATGGTGATGATAAAGTAGTTTATAATACGGGAAGCAATGCTGCTGCTGAAACAGCACTTCATCTTCATACTTACTTTCCAACAGGTACTGAAATATCTTTATCTGGTATGACTACAACTACAGCTATTCAAAGTCCTGCACTAACAGATGGTCAAATTGATGGAATATATACTGTTGTTGGTGGAAACGGTACAACTATTATATATCTAGATAGGGCTACTCCAGCTCAGATCCCGACAGCATTAGGTGGTTTAGAAATAGGCGATACTTTTGCGAATGTTTCTGGTACTATTACTGGTATACTTTCTGGAGATAAAGTATTAATGGTTGGACATCCAAGTGAACATAAAATAGATATTTATTCCAATAGTTTATCTGCTTATACAGAAGATGTAATTACCTTACAGGACTATGATGCTGATAACGAAAATAGTAATATTTTATATTATAAAACCGAAGAAGCCATAAGATGCTGTGATACTAATATAAATACTATGGGTAAAGTTCAATGGTTTGGATGGATATCAAGAGAGCATTTTGTTGATAGTGTAGCTAGAGCTACTTATAGCAAATATTATGCTAAGGATAATAAGCTGGCTCCACCTACATATGGTCAATATGAAAAAGATAGTGGGACTGGACTTGCTTATCCTACTGCAGGAAAAGGCTTTAATCTAAAGTGTTTTTCTTCAGGAACTGATGGAGCTATCCCAGAAGCTACTTATGAATTTGCACAGTCATTTGTTTATGATGGCAACCAAGAATCATTGCTTAGTTTATATTCGGTACTCGATACATCTCCAATATCTACATTAGACACCACATTAGCTCATACTGATTTAAAAACACTTAGTGTTCAAGTTGGTGCTCAAGGAAATTATGATCCACGTATATCTGGCGGTAGAATATATATAAGGGATTCCAGAACTGATGATGAGTGGATGCTGCTTTTGGATATAGATCTGGGCAAAGGAGCAAGGACTTCACTACATGGGGATTATACATCTTGGAAACAAGCAAGTTCTGCTCAACACTATATAGGTGCATCTGCAACTACATATATGGACGTTTCTGAACTTAGTCTTATTACCTATGAAGTTATAAACGGATTTCCTTCTAATGTATTTTCTAATGATCTTGGTGCTAATGGTGAAAAATGGCAAGACGCTACAATAGCTAATGATAGAGTTTTTGTATGCAATGTTAGAATGAAAGACAAAAATAAGGGTGAGAATAAAATTGAAGGACATACAAATGAAGCAGATCTAACAGAGTTCCCAGATAGAATTATGTACAGTATGCCCGATCGTCATGATACGTTTCCTGAGTTCAATTATATAGAAACTGCCAAGGGAGATGCTGATTCATATAAAGCAATAGAGAGTTATGCTGATAGATTATTAGGCTTTAAAAGAAAAAGCATGGATATTATTAATATATCTGGCGATGATGTTAATTGGTTTCCAGAAGATACAAAAAGATTTATGGGCGTAGAGCATCATGCTGCTGTATATAAAACACAGTATGGAGTTATATGGGTAAATAAAAATGGATTATTTTTATATGATGGCAGGAGTATAACCGATCTTAGTGAGAATAAAATAGATGATAAGATTTGGTATGATTATGTTACCAATAATAGTATAATATTATATGATGAAGTAAAGGCTTTAGTATATGTTATAAAGAACTGTGCTAGTGATGGTGATGCTTATATGCTCGATCTTAAAAAGAGAAACTTTACATATCTAAAAGACTTCGCTCAAGATGGTATCACCAATCCAGTCGCTACAAACATTAGTTCAGATGGACAGATCCTTGTAGGCTGTGATGCTGGAAGCTCTCTTGATTTTTATCAGTTTTATATAACACCACAAGAGATAGCTAATGTAAAGTTTGAAACTAAGGAACTTGATTTTGGCATACCTAATAAAATTAAAAAACTGTATGCTGTCTATATCAGATATAAAAGCAATACAAGCCTCGCATCTCTTGTAAAGTATAGTATAGATGGTGGTGCTAATTGGGTGGCTTTTAGCAGTGGCAGCTCTGCCACAAGCACAACAATTTGGCAAAAAGGCAAGTGGACATTAACCACTCCTGCAGAGTCATCTGCTTTTATGATCCAACTGGATACAGCTAGTACTACAGCACAAGTGTATATAAATGATATTTCATTTGAATATAGAACAATGCACAAAAGGCATTTTGCATAATGGATAGGCTATCTAGATATATCAATAACCAAAAGCAGGACAAGATACAGGCTGTCAGATCACAGCCGTCTGTGTCTACTATGCGTGAAGGTGAAGAAGTATTGTATCAGGGTAAGAATAAGCCACTTAGGAGATATCGTAAGCAGAACGGCATTCTATGGTATTCTGATATGACTCGTGATGGCAATGAGTATGTAGATAAGAACCTTACTGTTAAAAATAATGCAACTATAAATAGTAATCTTGCCGTTGGTGGAACTGCAATTATAAGTCGTGACGCAACTGTAAGTGCTGCTGCAACATCTAATACTTTAGATGTTAGAATTACTGGTGCTGATGGGGATAATGGTGTGATGATTGTAAGAGCTGATACATCAACAGGTTCAGGAAATCTTCTTGGTGCTATCGGATTTGATAGTACTGATGGAAATGTCCCATCCTCAGTTCTGGAAGCAAGTGCATATATCGGAGCACGTGCTTCTCAAAACCATGGAGCCAGCGGTAAAGGCGGACATTTAGTTATTGGAACTACAGCTTATGATGATGCTGATGATACTGCATCAAATGAAGTAGCTCGTTTTACAGATGGTGGTAATTTATTGATTGGTAGAGTCGGAGAAGCGGCTTCTACTTTAGACCCAAATCTTGAAGTTGATGGTTATATATCTTTTGATGGTTTTCTTAGCCGTGCTGGTACTGGTGGACTCGATAACGGACAACACGTTATGAACTTTTTTTGGGATGGTACTTATATAGATGGATGGGTTGGCACTAATGAGGTTTGGCCCAATGAGACATCTGATTACCGTATTAAAGAAAATATAGTTGATATAAGTGATGGGGTTTTGGAAAAAATCAATGCTCTTAAACCTATTCATTTCACACAAAAAGAAATAGGTATATTTAAAAAAGTTGATGAACAGAGAGTTTCTTTTGTGGCTCATGAATTAGAAGAACAGTTTCCCGATATTGTAAAAGGAGATAAGGATGCTGTAGATGATAACGGAGATCCAATTTTCCAATCTTACAATAATACTCAATTAACAGCCTATTTAATAAAAGCTGTACAAGAATTATCAGCAGAAGTAGAAAAACTTAAAGGATAGAGGTCAGTTATGGCAATAGGAGATTTATTACTACAAAGACAAATGATGGAAACCGATAAGCGGTTAAGTGAAAAAACTGGTGCTGAAGATAGGCGTAGGCGAAGGACTGCTGGTTGGCAGGGTTTAACTACTACTCTTGGTGGTATTGGTGGAGGTTTACTTGGACTTGCTTTAGCCCCTGTAACTGGTGGGGCTAGTTTAGCTGTAGCTGCAGGGCTTGGTGGTGCTGCAGGATCCTATGGCGGGTCATTACTTGGTCAGCAATGGGCAGGTGGAAGAGAAGCACAAGCAACTGGATTGGGTAAAAATATTAATGTCTTAACTGGTGAACAAAAAGAATACTCAGAAGGAGTTAAGAGGAGATTTAAAAAAGATATAAGTGATTATCAGGATGATATGAAAACATCTATGCGTAATAAGGCTATTTCCACAGGTATAAAATCTGCTGCTTTTGCATGGGCAAATCCTGCTATGGCAACCAAAGCAGCTAATTGGGGCAAAAGTGCATTAGGCATGGAACAGATAGGTGCTTTACAACCAGCAGCAGCTAATATAGCTGGGGCACAGGCGTATGATCCTTTTAGTGGACCCGGATATACAAGCAAAGCATTAACTGGTGATCCCGGTCTTACCAAACTAACCGGATCACAGTTAAAGCCTAACAATATGCTTAATATAGCTACAGATCCAGTTAGTAATGCACCAGTTCTTACCCCAGATCCAACTGCTGGATTAACTGGTGCTACAACACAAGCATCCCCAGTAGGCGGGGTTATTAATAACAATCTTGTAAATCCAGTACCATCTAATATAGGAGCTAGAACTACTCCAGCTTTATCTGGACACACTTTTGGTGGTAATATTAATATGGTTCCGCAAATACAAGGAAGAGGTTTACAACCTTGGCAAGTAGGCTATAATCCACAAACTATTACTGTTGGTAATGCCGCAGGTAATCCCTTATATGGTTCGGCTTTACAGGCATATAATCAACTGCCTCAATCTCAACCATACTGGAATAATCCCAGTTTTATAGGTCCAACCTATCCGTAAATAAAAAGGAAAATAATTATGGCACATACACCTTATCATTTCGATTGGAATCAATCAAATCCTTCTGGTGGTTATGAAGATCCCTTGGGTTTTCTAAAACAATTTGGCGATATCAATGTTACTGGACTAGATAAATCCAGTATGGCATTTCTCCCATCAATGGGGCAAATGCAGACAGATATTGGTATGGCAAGAACAGGGCTAGGCTTTGATATGTCTGGTCAGCAATTAGCAGGACAGCAGAATCTTCTTGCTATGACAGGTGGGCAAGGTTTAGCAGGAGCTTCTGGATCTGGTTTTGGTAGATCGCAGTATGGTTTACAACAAGGTTTAGGTACTGCTAATCAGGCTTATACACAAGGTTTGCAAGGTTCTATGGCTGGATATCAGGCAGATGTATTAGGTGCTCAATATGGATATCAAGATGCATTAACAAGTGCATTAGGCAATATACTTGCTTCTGGTGAAGATGAATTTAATATCAGCATGGGTGATACGGGGGGGAACGATGGATTAAATAATCCTAATTCTTTTATGCCGTCTGGATGGACGGGAGGTACACCAAGTACTGGTACTACACATACAGATAACGATGGATTAAATTGGGTATTTATGTATAACAAATGGCAACGCACTTAATAATATATTTTAATAGGAGTTAATTATGGCTTATCAAGATTATGGTGGATATACATCTGGTTTGGCAATAGCAGATACTTTAGAGAATACTCTATTGAATTATGTTATGCAAAACAGAAAAATGCAGGAACAGTCTAGGCAGTTTGATGTCAGCATGGGTGAAGAGCGTAGACAATTTGATCTTGGAGAAGCTCGTAGCATGAGAGCAGAAGATCTTATGGGACAAATGCGTAAAGGAGATAAGCAAATGTTTCAGCAAGCTGCCAGCTTTCGCAAACAGCGAGGATTTCAAAAAGACTATGATAGAAGTAAACGAGAGTTTATTGAAGCAAAGGAAGCCAATCCTTTAAATTGGCTTAATCCATTTTCAGATGAAAGTGACTATGCTAAAGAGTTTCAAGAACTAACTGGTCCAAGACCAGAGCCTAAAATGGCGGGTTTACCACAAGGTGATTTTCTACCTCAATATGGTACGCAAGAATATCTTAGAAGCTTAGAATATGACCCTAATTCATTACTACAAATGTTAATGATGCAGGGTTTAGGAACAGGAGGATACTAATGGATCCAAACATGATATATGACTTAATACAAGAATACAATGCTAATCCACAGCGTTACTCAGATGAAGAAGCTGAAGTTATAGCTACTTTATCTCAGGCTATTGGTGCTGACTTCCAAAGAGAAAGCAAAGCAGGAAGAAAAGGTCTATTCGATCTTCTAGATACTGCTGCACTTGGTATGGTCCCTAATGAATGGCGACCAACATCCAGAGGCGAATCTGTTTATGGAGAAACAACTGGAGAAAGATTTGCAGGGGGAGCTGGTAGTTTGCTTGGTCTTCTTGGTGGCGGTGCTCTTGCTTATAAAGGAGCAAGAGGCTTAATGAGATCAGGAGCAGCAGATAAGATTAGGTCAGGAGCAGCAGAAACATATAGAAGGGCTAGTTCCGCAGCCCCAAGAGCCTATGATAGAACTAGGGCTATTGGTTCAACTATAGCAGGCGAAGGTAGAGATCAGACAGCAAGAGCTTTATCAAGATTGCAAAGACTTATGAGGGATATGGATCCAACACGTGGCATAGGTAACGTAGGTTTCTATTAATAGATGCCATCTCCCTATGAAGCTCTAAAGGTTCAGAACCTTATACGGACTTATAGGGCTAACCCTATGATGTTCAATGACGATCAGTTAGATGAACTGGAGCGTCTTGCATCTGATAACCTTATAGAGTTTAAGCGTACACATAGCGACTTCTCGCTTAAGCGTGGCTTACAGCAGGCTCAGGCAGGCTTTCTAGAAGGTTTAACCACCTTTAATCTTATTCCTAAAGAGCCACGCAATACAGGTGAGGCTATATTCAGACAGCTTGGACACCTTGCAGGCTTTGCTCCCGGTATACTTAAAGCACCAGTTCTGGGTTTAGCCAAACTAGGTATGAAGGCTACTGGTCGCAAACAGGTAGGAAGATTCACACAAGCTACCTTAGATGGTATTGATGTCTTAGATAGAGTGTCTGTACCTATGTTCTTTTCACGTGGCACAAAGAAACTTCTTAATAAAGGACTTACTAAGACTGGTGCAGAATCTCTAGATTTCTTAAAGCATGGATCAAGGACAAGGGCTATAGCAGAAGAAGCGTTAGGGCTTGCATCTGCCAGTGCTGTAAGTAATGTATGGAAAGGCGAAGATGCTATTGTTGATAGCTATATAGGCGGTCTTATAGCAGGTGGAGCTTTTGGCGGTATAGGCAACTTTGTTTCTGTTGGTAATTTATATAAAGGCAATGCTCAACAAGTAGAGACAGCCAATAAGATGCTGCGTACAAGTCTTGGTGCTATGGTAACAGGACTTCCATCTACACTTCGTGGTGAGCCTACAGAGATGCAGATCTATGAATACTTGCTGGGTGGTTTCTTTGGATATAATACAAGACCCGCCAGAGAAGTAGAGGCTGCTAAATGGATTAACCGCAATAGATCGGGTAAGGAAACATTCAGACCGCAGGATTCAAAAGACTGGGACACAGTCAATAGTAAGGCTAAAGAGTTTATTTTATACGAACATCCTATGGGCTATGAAATGAGTGGTGATACTGTAGGAGGTTCTAGTGGTATAGCATTAGGATACTTAAACCGCTGGAGTGAAAGTAGCGGTAAGAGTATTGATTGGAGAGCCAATGCTGAGAGGCATTTTGAAGATAATAAGATTGATTATACAGAGAAGGATGTAAACGATTACTATCGTGATAAGGCTTATGGCTTATACAAGATAAATAAAACTCTTTTAGAGAATGCTGTTGTATATACAAATGCTGTATTGAATAACGATCAGATGGATATGATGGATACAGCAGAGAAAGATCTCCAGAATATAAAAGACATTTCTGAAAATATATTTGAAGGCAATGACAAGTTTAGCAATGCTGTAGATGTAGGTACTGTAATAGACAATATAGCTAAGAACTCTATCAAGGATGGTAAGAAACCTAATGTTGAATTATTCATGAAAGAGATCACTAATCAATTTGGTGATAAAGTAGCTAAAGATCAGAACAAACGGTTACGTGGCTGGTACAGAAGTACAACACAGAAGATGCAGCCTCTTGTACTTATAGAGATTGGTGAGAAGAATGCTGTATATGGTGAAACCACTAAAGAGAAGATCGGTGATAAAGATATAGGTGAGAAGTTTAATGAAATGCCTATAAACGATATTCTTCCAGAGTCAGACTTTATGCTTATGACTCATGTAATAAAAAAGATTGTCAACGATAAAGGCGTTACTGAGAAACAAGCCTTTAAGATACTGGAGCAGAGCCTTGAAAAAGGTGAGATAAAATATTCACTTAATTCTAATGATCTGGGTTTAATGCAGTCATCACTAGCAGAGAACAACCGTTATATTGTACATGGAGTTAAAGATAAGGACTTTGTGCTTACCAGTCTGTTTAGGGATGAGGGCTATACTCTTGATAATATATTTGATATACTCTCCCAGAATGGTGCGATAGAAACTCCAGAACGTATCCGAGAGATGTATAACAGATCACTTGCTTTAGAGAAAGAGATCTTCGGAGATACACCCAAGACAGAAGAACTGCATGAGCGTAAGTTTATATCAAATGTAGTAAATCTCGCACAAATGAACAATCTACCTGTAGAGCAGGCATGGGCTATTATAGATCCTAAGCAGAACTTTGGCAGTAGTGTAGCTGACCTTAATAAAAGAGTACAGCTTATGGCTAATCGTATGACACCTATGGTTAAGGAAAGTTTTGAGGGTATTGAAGGCACTAATAATGGTGAAACATTTCGTATAGTTATTATAGATGATCCAAAAACAGTAAAGCTTTATAACCCTGAGACTAAAGAGTATGAAGATATCAAAGTAGAAATCAGTGATTCTGATGGTCTTATGGAATTTAGAAGCGACTTTATTGATGCAAGCACAATAGCAATGGGACGCAACTCTAATAACACAGGGCATTTTAAGCCCGTAATTGCCGTTAGAACAGAACAAGGCTTCTTAGGTACTAAGTCTAATGGGCAAGAGGCTTTCCCAGCCTTAAACGACTGGATGAAAGCCAATAACATACATGCTGTTGTCTATGGTAGTGCTGCCAAGCTTGCTGGCAACAATCCAAAGAGCACTCTTAAGTATAAAGAGGGCAAATATGAATCAGATAATTTACAACCAATAGAGATTCCAATTGAAAAATTACAGATTAGTTCTGGAACATATGAGAACACAGGAAAAGATGTATATGGAACAAGTATGCCAATTCAATTATATGGACAGTCAAACGAAGTCCAAGCAGAAGGGTATGCGGATGTCTATATCAGGGATATCCTTGAGCCGTCACTCAAAGGATCAAAGAGGGCTGTAGAGCTTGTTAATGAGTTTAGAAATACAGATGATGTAGAGGCATTCCGTAAGAAATTTGTTGATGAGAAGATGGATCTTGATGAAATGCCTTATGAATTTATGAGTGAGATACTGATTAATAGACCCGATAGTGAGATGGGTAAACTTATATCAGACCGTATTATGAAGCTTGATCTGGCTGGTGAGCTAGATCAGCCTAGCCATGAATCGTTTGAACCTGATACTGACTCAGCATTCAGGAAGTTTCATGATGATAATCGCAATCTCACAGAAGCATTGCGTGGCACTTATGTAGCCAAGCATACTATGAGTTTTAATAAGAATAATTATTTTAACGCTTTACGTAAATATTTTACTAAGCGAATAAGCAATCCATATATACATACAGGAGGTAAATCATGGCTGAAGGGTTTTACTCCAGACATGATGAGCTATGTTGAAATAGATCCTGCTAAGAAAAACAGATTGCTGGAAGAAGGAGAAATTTATCTTGACAATGGTTTTAAACAAATGCCTGTGGTATTTAGGGGTGAGTCAAACACCCTTGGCAAGGTTTGGGACTTATATCTTAGGGAACACTCCGCAGGACTTTCCGAAAAGGCTAAGAAGGAGTTTGATCAGGCTTTCAGCCTTCTTACTATACGTACTCCTGCTGATTCGATATCTGGAATACGTAAACTACGTTTCAAGGGTTGGACAAATCAGAAAGGTGCGGGATCATTTACGCACCACAAAGACAATACCTATCTTGGTGGAGCAGATAAAGATTCAGACAGTATCAAGATATTTCAGGGTATGAATAAAGAGTTGATTGACTTTTATGAAGTCAACAGGAATGAGCGTAAACATTGGAACAAGGAATATGAGTCTATGCTTGAAGACTTGTTTCAAGCTGACATGAGTGAAGTAACTAGAAAAGACTTCATGGATGAGAAGTTTATGATGTTCTCACCATCCCACAGGTTTCAGGTAGCTAAGAACGCCAGTACTGGTAAACAGGGGCTGGGTTACGGGCTATCAGCTAAGATAGCTATGCAGAACATGTATGATTATATCAACGCAAATGGCGGTAATATAAAAATACCATATTCTTACAAAACGAGAAAGGGTAAGACTGTTAAAGGAAGTCTTAATATACGTTTAAAGGAGAATGCTCCTATGGGCAAAGAGAAAGCACATAGGTTCTTCCTTGATCTGGGCACTATGATTGTTAATAAGTCAGCAGATGCCAGTAAGGATCCTAATGTAAGACCTTACAACCAGTTCAGAGATTTATTATATAGATCTTTATTTGATGTTACTGAAAAGGGAAAGTCTATAGATAATTATAGTGACTTCATTAGGTTAATGAGAAATACAGAAATAGGCGGTATAAAAGAGGCTATAGATAATATAAAGCCTAGACAATATAACTATGAGTACGATAGGCAGAAGAAATTATTTGAAGTATTAGATTCAATCAAAGCTTCCAATAATAAGATGGGATACAAAGCAGGAATCAATACTATATATCCAAAGCTCAACCAGAAACTTGAAAATCTAGGTTTCACTAGAGAGAGTTTTATGTTTGAAAATTTAGTAGAAGTACAAAATCTTATGTATGATACTATTTTAGGTATAGAAGGATTTTATAGGAATGCAAGCGGAAAGCTTGAACAAAGGAATAATATAGTTGCTAAATACTTAAGTGAACATTATAATATTATAGCAAGTGAGTTATCTTTTGCTACATCACAAAGAATGAGAGACTTAATGGTTTCCAATCCAGAGCAGGCTCTTGAGTTCATAGGTAAAGAGCTTGGGCAGTATGCCACAATGGAATTACTAACAGATCAATTCATTAAGATACAAAATGAATTTGCCAAGCAAGGCAGAACCGTAAATGTTGTTGAAGATGTTTATCCTAAAATAAAAGAGGCTGCTTTTGAGATAAAAGAGTTTGCCAGAGAAATACATGGTGATAAAGCACGTGATAATGCTATGAATGTAGATCTAGACGGCAAGATATATGATACCATGTCTAAGCTCGCAGCACTTGAACGCTCTGCAGGGCTTAAAGACGGCTTGTTACAGGATTATTTTAGTTATTGGCTGTTAAGTCCTATTAGACCATTAAAGACTTCTAAAGATTCTCCACAGTACTTTAAGCCTATACATGCATCCCGTATGGTTCCAATGAGAGCCAAGAGGTCTTTCTACCAGAGAATGGATACTATATATAATCGTGTTAGCGGGACAAAAAAACCTAGTGTAGATATTAAAATGTCTGATATGAAGAAGACACCATTGAATAATAATGCTAAGGTTCATCATGAGCTGAACGAAATAATCAAGTCTAAAGAGATCAAGGGCTTGGCAATTTATGATGTTGATGTTAAAGAGATAGAGAAATTTCAATCTTTAATAGATGACCATCCTATACTTGGTAAAGATTTTAATAACTGGTTCATGGATTTTACATCAAGGATGGGATCACCACGTGATGCTACTACAATGGATATGAGTGACTTCAGAATGGTAAACAATTACTGGAAGAGTATGAGAGACAATTCCAATATGGAATTAAAACTTATGCAATTCTATGAGCATCCTATGACTACCGATGAAAAGATGGTAGCTAAAAATATCATAGGAAGCAGTAATAAGATCAAGATGACTGTTATGACCAGTAAAGGTCCAGTTGTTAGAGAAGTAAGCCAGATCATGTCTCCTATAGGCATTATAGGGCACTATTTTAAAAAGAGTCAGGCTGGTTTAGATAAGTATACCAACTTTAAGCCAGACGAAAGAGCAGAGCTTGATAAAATCATTGGTTCACTTAAGAGTCCTAATGAACGTGATCTATATATGGATAGCTTAATAGAAGTACGTGAAGGGAGGCTGCCTATTGACGATTTGCCTAAAGAGATCAATAGAGCAACATTCGATAAGTTAAATAGCGAATTGACTAACTTCAATGAGAAGATGTGGAACAAGTGGGTGTCAACTAAAGGTATTAATAAGCAGGATTTTGATTGGGATACTATAGATAATGAGCATACATATGGTAGAGTAAACGAATATATACGCTATGATAAGAATGGCAGATTTGACTTTGAGTTATTCCAGAAGAAAGTTATTGATGCTGTCGAGCAATCTGATAAGATCATTGGTATGGTAGGTATAGATGGTGTACGCAGATATAGATATGAATACTTGCTTGAGAAAAGACTCTATGATAGTAATCCTAAGAACAGAAAAGAGTTTCGTGAACTCCAGAGAAAGGAAAAACCTTTTAAGGCAACATTCAAAAGAAAATTTGATGAGTATGTTCACCATAGTCTTAGGAATGTACCAGAAGGTATAAAACTTCAACAGGCTGAATGGATAGCCCGTAAGGATCCATCTCTACAAACAGAAATAGCTAGACAGATTCAGCAGGAGAATCCTTTTGTAGATCCTGCAGATAGAATCAATATAGATTCTACTGGCATGGAAGGTGATGTAGCAGGAACTGGGGTAAGACCAGCACCGCTACAGCCACGTGGTAAAGATCCAATACCATTTAAACGAAGTTATGATCTGATCAATGATTATCAGAATGCTCTTATATCAGGTTATTTTAGAAACCTGATGAAGTTTAAGGCACAAAATGAAATAGATATAATGCTTAAGAACATGAGGGATTACCAACCAAGTAAGTCTGAAGAAAAAAGATTTAAAGATCTATATAAAGGTGTATCTGATATAGAAATCTCAGATAAACTAAGATATAAAAATTATGTAGATGTATGGGCTGACTATGTTCGGCTATATGCAGAAGATTCTTTAGGCTATCAGTCTCATTTCTCTGAGAAGATGATGACCGAACAAGGCAGAGAGTTGCTCCACCTTAACAAGAAGAATATGTATTACAACCTGTCTGATGATGTAATGGTTAAAGGGATGGAGAAACTATATCAGAGTAAGCTTGGTAAAAAAGAAGCTATACCTTTTTTTAATAACAAAGCCATACCTAAAGATCCGCAAGCCAGAAAGGAGTACTTTACAAGGGTACTGCATGATCTGGGCAGGGGTGAAGCTCAATATGAGCTACTAACACTTCTTGCCAATACTGGCACATGGACTACTAATATATTTGGTGGTGCTACTATGGCTATAGGGAGTGCTGGTGTACGTAACTATATGAATAGTTTTAGCAATGATCGTGTCTATAGAACATTGCTTAGTGATAAGGATGGCAATTCTGTACTTAAACTTTTAAGTGGTAAGGAAGTAAGGAATCGTAAAGATCTTATGACATACTTAGAAGAGCGTGGTGTAATAGATAACTTTATACAAAACGAGTTTGAATATAATAGTGCTATGACCAGCAGACTAAAGAATGCTGGTGTAAACATCAAAGATTTCCAGCGGGATCTTTTGAAAGCTATGAAGTCTAAGAAAGGCAACAGGGATGAAAGCGTAAGAGATGTTGCTAAAAGATATGGCGTTAAAGATCTTATGCTAAAATATGGTGGTTTTCTTATGAAACAATCTGAACGAGTCAACCGCTTAAATGCTTTTACCGCACATGCTATGCAGGCAGTTGAAGGCTTTGGAGCTGCAGGCAGAAACATGTCGCTTGCTGATCCTTATGTATTTCAACAAGCAGAAAAAGGCATTGAGATGACACAATTCTTGTATCAGAATGCTTTCAGACCTCCTTTCATGCGTACAGCTATGGGTAAAGTAATGGGCAGATTCAAGCTGTTTGCTTTCAATAGTGTTAGAATCCGTAAGGAGTTCTACAGGCAAGCCAAGCTACAGGGCTTTAAACCGGGAACAGAGTCCTATGAAAGGTTTAAAGACACCTTTACTATAGATATGTTTATGTATGCACTAGGTGCAGCCTTTATGTTCAGCATATTTGATACAACGCTGCCACCACCTTGGGACTGGGTGCAGGCAATGGCAGACTGGACATTTGGAGATAAACGTGAAAAGGATATGGCATTCTTTGGATCTAAGCTTGGTCCTCTTAATGTATTGAAACCGCCTATAGCTAGGATCCCTGAAGCGTTTGGAGAGCTATTAACTGGGCAGTATAAGGACTTTACAGGCTATACTATGTATACCTTGTTCCCTTTTGGGCGTGGTGTCAGGCAATTAAAGCAGTTAGCTGATCCAAGACCGTTCCATGGTGTAGAGAGAGCACCTGAGATCTTATTCAGGTTTCCGTATCATCAAATGATCAGCAGAATAAATAAAGCTAAAAAAAGACGTACACAAATATCCGGTATTGAAGAGATCCTTGGAGAGGCTTAAAAAAAAAGGGAGGACTAGCCCCCCTTTTTATTATTTATAATATAAACTACTTCTATCCCGTGGTTCTAGCCACTCACGATCTGGGTCCCATTCTTCAAACAGTAAATCAATAGGCAGATTATCCTGTTCTCTGTTTTCATAGGACCAGTAGTATTGTTTCATATAGAATTTTAGTTCATCAAATGTATTGCTGTTTTCTAAAACACCTATGAACTACTTCTACTAACAGTTTATCAAATGTCTCCTTATACTCTAAAGTTCCTGCATCTACATCTTCAAACTTATCAGTAGTAGTCATATCATGCTTGGTGTATGTGAACTCTGGTGTTTCTACGTTATCTTTCATTGTTTCTCCTAAACAATTTATAAAACCAAGTAGATTTAAAATCATCTACGATTGGTTTATTGTATTCGTATTTTTGTTTATAATACCTTCTACTGTTCTGAAGAGCAAGTCTGGCTTTTTTAAGATTTTTTATTTCACTGTTTAAAAGAAATCTTTCTCTTTTTATCAACTGTATCTTTTTTTCGTATTCAATTTTAATATCATGATCTTTGATTTCTTTCTTTCTTAATCTTATTAACTCTTCAGATGGTTTCTCGGGTACTCCATAATGATCAAATACATATTCAAATCCTTTTTTATACCAAGGATTTTCCATGTTTCTTTCATGTTCATTATAATATGGATTACTCATGGTAAGATATTTGAGCGTGTCTCACAATCCTTTTACCGCCACGCATTTCTATCTGTCCTAAGTCTCCACTTTCTTCTCCGTCCCAGTAAACTGTTCCAGTGAGATGATAGCCTTTATCGTCTAGTACAGCTTTCTGTATGTACTCTATCCATTCTATATAGTCATAGAACTTCTCTCCACCATCCCATTCAATAGCTGTACCGTCTTCGTTTGGTATCCATTGACACCATAGGCTTGGCTGTGTTC
>Ga0209756_1002567_pt1 | contig 15590 bp, 20 predicted proteins | sample ETNvirenome_6_85_FD_184071 | JGI IMG/M metagenome (GOLD analysis project Ga0209756, IMG submission 184071) | Marine viral communities from the Pacific Ocean - ETNP_6_85 (SPAdes) (version 3) | ecosystem: Environmental > Aquatic > Marine > Oceanic | place: Pacific Ocean | collected 2013-06-19
TTTACTTTCAATAGAGATGGTTGCGCCAGGATGGGCATCTGCCATATCATTTACTTCAATGGGAAGCATTTTACTATTTTTGATAGAATTCTTTTGAGCAACAACCTTTTTACCTTTGATTGCAACAACTGAGAATGGCCCTTGTGAATCACGAATGCCTTTCACAATCTTTGCATATTTAATTTTTGGGGATGCTTCATTCAGATAGGATTCATTCTGTGACATTTCCCATTCTTCGTGTTCCATGCCGGGATGTGCTTTTTTGCAAGACTTCCCTTTGTGTTTAATCTCATGATGGCCACTGTCTTCATTTTCATGGTCATGTTTATGCTCTGGGCAATCTTTACCCTCACATTCATGGTCACCGTTCTCCACTATAGGATTAACAATACTTCTGGCAGATTCTATAAGATTTTTAAATTGTATTTGTTGCATAGTATTCCTCTATTAAAATAACTTTTACTTATTATATATAATAATGTAAACATAAAGGAACTATATTATGCCAACATACGATTACCGATGCAATGCTTGTGAACACCTGTTTGAATCCGTTCAAATGATGGATGATGACATGAAACCAACGAAAGAACCTTGCCCAGAATGTGGCAAAAAGGAAGTCACAAAGTCTTGGGCTGGTGTGACGCCAGGTCTTGGTTCTGATACGAATTTAACACCCGACAAGAAAACAGGTGGTCAATGGTCGGAAATGATGGGGAGAATTAAAAAGAATATCCCAAAGAGATACCATGAAGGATTAGACAAGTCCACCAATAGAACTGGCAGAAGATGGAAGGGTTGAAATATAACATATTATACATAAATAAACAAACCATAGGAGTTTCACATGAACACAAACGAATTTAGACGACATTTAGCAAGCATTCACAATGTACTTAACAGCAATCAACGGCATCTCTACGAAGGATCAGAAGAACCTAAAGAAACAGAAGAAGTTGAAGAAGTTGAAGTAGAAGAAGTTGAAGTAGAAGAAGTTGATGTAGAAGAAGTTGATGTAGAAGAACTAGAAGAAAGATTAGTAGTTTCTTTTCTTGAATCATATTTTGGTGGTGAACTGAACGAAGATACAAGTGACGAAGATATTACAAATGCAATTGTGGAACTAAATGCAACATGTAATGCTGTAAATGAATACTTCGGTGTTACTGAAGGTCTGGGTGGTGCGGCACTTGGTGCTGTTGGTGGTGGACTTGTTGGTGGACCTCTAGGTGCAGTTGTTGGTGGTATTGCAGGGCATAAAATCCAAAAAGGATTGAAAAAAGCCGAAAAACCTACCGCATAAACTATAACAATAAAGCAGTAAAAGAAACAACCGCCTAGTGTGGTTGTTTTTTTATATAAATATATTTACATGAAGTCATTCAAGCAATATTTAAATATAGAAAAAGTAGAACCGATGATCGATTTTGAAGACCAATCATTTAGTGCAACTTATAATGCCTCACTAAAAGATAAAGAGAGGTGGCCACCATTTCCTAAAGCAAACTATGATGCACAAAAAAGAAAGTGGAGAGTGGGTAAAGACGGCAGAAAACCAGAACACCTTGCTAAAATACAATGATATCATTTAAACAATATTTAGAATCATCAGACCCAAAACGATATGAAGATATCATATCAGAAGATTCAAAATCTACCAGAAGGTGGAAGAAACTCCATGAAACACAAGATTCTGGATGGGATTCTTTTCAATCTAATCCAGAAGCAACTGAAAAATATATTAATTGGGTAAGTGGCGGGAAGGGTTATTAGTTCATACCATAAAATGTCATGGGATTAGTTGCTCCATTTGCAGCGGTACATCCTACTGCATAGGTAGACCTAAAAGCAATAGGATAAACCGTATCTGCCTTAACATTTGCAAAGGTTACACCTTCACCATTAAATGTAGTAATACTAATACTGGCAGTTGCACCTGCACCATTTGATTGCATGAAACCTTTCCATCGTCCAGTTTGGTTCGCACCGCTCCCAGTGTTCAGTTCTTGTATAGAATTATATTGTGGTAAAGCCATATGAAAAATCTCCTTCAGTTATAGTATATATATAACCGTCTGTGGCAAGACACAGATATGTAGTGTTTTTGAATTTTATACATAGTACATGCAAGAACAGCAAGGTAATTTAGAAGAACCACTGAGTGGACTCCCAGGTCCACGACCATTCAATAAAAATAATAAAAAAGGTGTACCAATGGAATCTAGCAACAATAAAGAACTTAATGATATAGTCGCAAGAGCAACAGAAGCACTTTCAAGTGGTAAAGCATTTGGTGGGTGGACTGATGCAGTTGAAGAACAAAGGGTTAAACAGGGAAAACCTATCAAGGTTAAACTCGGCAAAGATAAAAGTGGTACGATGTCGGGTTTGATGACTCCCAAACAAAAGGGTACTAAAGTTGGGGTATTATCCCATGTAGAACATGATGGTGAATATTTGGATGAAGCATCTGCCGATGCGAAACCGAAACTTACTTCAAGTGAATTGAAGATGGCACGATATAGGGCAAAGTGGAAACCAAGGAATTTGAAAAAGTCGGCAGAAAGTAGTGGGATGAGTGGAACAATCAGGGCAGGTGTAGAATATGATGATGTTGAAGGTGTTGAACTGGATGAAAAGATTGCAACTCAACCAAGACAATTAAAAGACAAAAAGAAAGAAGTATTGGTACATGACTCAAAAGGTAAAGTTACTACCATTGATAAAAAAGATTTGGAACAGTACCAGAAGAACAATCCAGGCAGTGGAGTTGCAGAAGGTGTTAGTAGAATTGGTATTTCTGTCAGAGAAGGTGCGAAAGGTGCTGTCGCAGGTGCGGCATTGGGTTCAATTCTTCCCGGAATTGGTACAATTGCGGGTGGTCTTCTGGGATATGCACTTGGTGATGCAGGTGCCGCAGTAACTGGGATTGGAAAGAAAAAGAAAACTTGGCAAGACAAGTAAAGGAAACACATGTTTAACAAAAACGATTTTATAAATTGGGCTCAAACTGCTCAAAACGATAACAAACCAATGCAGGACTTTAGAAGTTCTCATTTCAACCCCATGAAACAAGTTCAACAAGTTGATGAGTGGATTGCGCCCGCTCTTACAGGATTGAAAACCGTGGCTGTACCTGCATTGAAAACAGTAGGGAAAAAAGTAGGGAAAGAAGTTGCTCGCGATGTTGGCACAACTGTGGCCAAGAAAGGGATTGAGAAAGTTGGCGACAAATTAAAACCAAAAGCAAAATTAGAAACTGAAGGTGTTAAGGGTGAAATTGCAGGTGGTGTTGCAGGTAGTATCGCAGGTGGTGTTGCAGGTGGTGCGATTGGTAATGCACTGGGTGGTAAAGAAAAGCAGAGAAAACCAGTTCAAAAACCAGTTACAGCAGAACATGCTTCATACGAATCACGAAAAGAAGCAGGTATGAGAGCAATGCGTGAATTTTTTGGACACCAAAAGAACTTAGGACTTGGTAAGGCACAAATTAAACAACGAGCGAAACAATCGCAAGATGCGTATGGAAGTGAAGCTTCATCGGGATTCAAGTTTGGAAGACCGTTAGCACACCAAGAACCAAAAGAAAAACCAAAAGTATAATTAATCTACTTTTTGTACACCCTTTCTATTTTTAACCATAGCATAGGGAGCAATACCTAATCTTGCTCCCTTATATGTTTTACCACCAACAGTGAATCCTCTACCTGCGCGATAGGTAGCAACAAACACAGGTTCATAGTCCCCACCCAAACCAGAAACATCTTCATTTGTTGAAACATGAGAAGAAAAACTCAGAGTGAATACATCTTCACTGATGGGTTGAAGTATTGGGTTGCCTTGACCAATCATTTGAATATTATTTTGTCCGAACTTAATTCCGGCCACCACATCTGGTCCATATATTGACATCCTTCTTAGTGTGGTGTCTGATATAGAACTCCATAGGGGTGTATTTAATTTATCGTCTTCAATAAACTGTGAAACACTTTTCATAAATCTTTGGCATTCGGTGTGTTGATATATTGATGCACCAGATTGTGCAGATATACCAGAATACTGTTGGAAGGCAGAAGCATCCCCTGCTTTTTTGTGAGATATCCAAAACACAGGATTGCCTCTACTGTTAAACAATGCAAGGTCGGCTTTTGGAGTGCCTCCTATCTTCCTTGCTCCTACAACATCTTTGATTTCATACTTCCCTCTACCGCCAGTTTTATTTACTATTATTGTTATTGGCGCATCTGCACTTCTTATTGCATCATCTAAATCTCGTATTGCTCTCAGTTCTGTTTTCATCACATCTGCATTGCTGGGTTTTCGTATAAACCTTAATTCTAAATATCCAACGCCTCCACTTATAAGCCTAACCTTTGTAAACCTTCTGTTGTTGTTTATTGTCTTATATGATTTGCTTGGAATGTATAGTTTATCACCCTGCTTCACAGTTAATTTTGTTTCAAATGGTCTGTTTTCTTTTATTTCTACTATTGGTGCTTCGGTCACTCCATTCTCTACTATAAATTCCATACTAGAATGCCACTTTGGATTCTTTGAAACATATTTCTCAAATGATAATGTGCCATCAGTAGTTTTGCTGTTTAGATGTGCCATGTGTAAATACCTCCTAAATCTATACTATATATTATTGACATATGTGAAAAAGGAGTTATAATATGAATATGCAGAAAGTGTTTGAACATAATGAGGCTGGAATTGATTTTCTAGATATCCCTGCGACAACCAACGCAAATGGCACTAGGTACTATGAAACACCATCGGGTAGATATCCGAGTGTGACCACAGTTGTTGGTTGGGAGAAAAGCCAGTTCTTCAAAGAGTGGAGAAAAAAGAATCCAAAAGAATCAAGAAGGGTTCTAAACAGAGGCAACATTCTTCACGAAACCATTGAAGATTATCTGAACAACAAGAGCATCAACCTGATGTCAAAACCTCCAGTGGTTGCTAGTTTGTTTATGCAAATGAAATCAAAATTGGATGAAATAGACAATATACATGCACTTGAGGTGCCACTATGGAGTGAAACTTTGGGTCTTGCAGGAAGGGTAGATTGTGTTGCAGAATATAATGGCGAATTGTCAATTATAGATTTCAAGGGAAGCACAAGAGAAAAGTATGAAGCAGACATTCAGAACTATTTTCTTCAAGGAACAGCATATGCATTGATGTGGCAAGAAAGAACAGGAACAGAAATTAAGAAATTTAATATAATTATTTCTAATGAAGACGGAATGCCGTGTCAGGTGTTCACTGGCAACACAATAGACTATGTTAAGCCTTTACATGATACCATACAAAAATATCATGAACACAATAAAACCCTAAATATGGTATGAAAACATTTATAGATTATCTGGAAGAAGGTAAGAATACCCACATGACACATGTGGAAGATTTAGTATTTGAAGGAAGTAAACGAGCCTCAGAAGCAATTTCATTCTTGGAAGAAATTGCATTAATGCTTAATGGTAACACCAAGTCAAAAACAAATGCAACAGTGAAGTGGGATGGCGCACCTGCAATTATATGTGGAATCAATCCAGAGAATGGTAAATTCTTTGTTGGTTCAAAGAGTGTATTCAATAAAACGCCAAAGATAAACTACACACCATCAGATATACGAAAAAATCATAAAGGTGGTGTGGTGGGTAAACTCACAACCGCGTTAAAATATTTGAAGAAACTGCCAATCAAAGGGATACTTCAAGGAGATATGATGTTTGGTCCAGGTGATGTGAAAACAAAATCTATAGATGGTATGAGTCATTATGTTTTCACCCCCAATACAATTACATATGCAATTCCTGTAGATTCAGATGAAGGTAAAAGAATTAAAAGTGCAAAGATGGGTATAGTTTTTCATACTTCATACTCAGGTAGAGATATATCAAGCATGTCTGCATCATTCGGTGTTAATGTAAAACCGTTAAAGAAAAGTAGAATGGTGTGGGTGGAAGATGCATACTTCAAGGATGTGAGTGGTACAGCAACACTTACCAATTCAGAGTCAAGCACTATTGAAGGTGTAATCTCTGATGCAAAAGCAAAATTATCATCATCTAAATCATTTTTGGATGATGTTGTAAATAACAAAATGGTGATAGACAATTTAAATATTTACGCAAACTCTAAAGTTAGAGAGGGTTCACTCAATCTTTCCTCAAAGGAATTCATAAATTTTGTGAATGACAAAATACAGGGACAGATTGATGGTCTTAAAACAGAGGGCGCCAAGAAGAAAAAAGAATCAGTAAGAAATGAGATAGTTAAGCATCTTAACTCTAAAAATAAACAATTGGATTCTCTTTTCTCTTTAAGGTCTTCTATAGCGAAGGGTAAGATTATACTCTTGAGGAAATTAGAATCGGTAAAATCCATAGGGACATTTATCCAGACTCCAAACGGATTCAAGGTAACTGCACCAGAAGGATATGTGGCGATTGATAAATATACCAGTAATGCTGTGAAGTTCGTGGACAGATTAGAATTTAGTAAAGCCAACTTTACGGTAGATAAAAATTGGATTAAAGGATAAATTATGAATAAAGACTTAATAAACCGAAGAAACACGCGTGAATGGGTAAAATGTAATGAAGATTCCAAGGCACACATACACCGTGAAGCATTTATTTCAGAACATGGTGGGGAATTTGTAAAAAACGGTAGGGTCTGGGAATGGCGAAGCATACATATAGACGAAAAGACAAAATATGAATTTAAGGATGGTGACGGAAATATAACTATAGTGGAAAACCTTTCAAAGTTTTGCCGTGATAACGACTTAAACAAAGGTGCAATACACAAAGTTATAAAAGGTGAAAGGTCACACCATAAAGGTTACACTTGTAGGAAAACATCATAAAGGAGAAAATTATGACAACATTAGCAACAATAGACGGATTTTTAGGAACTGTGTGGTTCACCGCACTGGTGTTTGTAGCAGGTGCCTTTATAGGCGCACCCCTATGGAACTGGGTAAAACAAAAGTTTCCTTGGAATCAGTAAAGACCTAAATTAAAATACCCCACTGGCTTCTAACATGAGGAGGAGGTGGTCACATAAAATAAGTAACCCGCTGAAGCCAGTGGGGATAAATTAAAACTAGAGAGTATCATATGTATGCTCTCTAGTTTTTTATACATATAGTACGCATTAGGAGTCTTTTATGAAGAAAATTGTTTTTACATTCGGAAGATTTAACCCACCCACAACTGGTCACCTTTTACTTGCAACCAAAGTAAAAGAAGAAGCCAGGCGAAGGGGTGCAGATTATAAAATATATGGAAGTAATACTCAAGATGCAAAAAGAAATCCACTATCTGCGGTAGATAAGTCTAGATTTATGAAAAAGGTGCTTAAAGATACAAATGTTATAGTAAATAGCAAATCTGGCAACCCTTTTACTGTATTACAACAGTTAAGTAAAGAAGGGTACACAGATATTACTATGGTGGTGGGTGCAGACAGAGTTGCAGAATTTAAAAACGGTATGAAGAAGTATATCGGTAAAAAAGGATATGAAAATATCTCAACCTTCGATGTTGTATCCGCAGGAGAGAGAGACCCAGATGCAGAAGGTATTGAGGGTATGTCTGCATCTAAAATGAGGGCAGCGGCTGCTGAAGGAAACTTCAATGCATTTAAATTGGGTATACCTTCTCATGTTTCTGAAGCAGATAGATTAAAACTATTCAAAGCAGTACGAAAGGGTATGGGAGTTCGTGGTAAAATTATAGAAACTTGGTTTGATTATGATGAGTTTGTAGAATTTGCAGAGAATTATAACCAACTGGATGAAATCTCTGTGCAAACAAGAAGAAAAATGGCAAGAACTGCCAAGAGAACTGCAAAGATTAGAGCAAGAAAAAGAAAACTAAAAGAAAAACGAAGAAAAGGTAAAAAGGCTTTAGTAAAGAAAGCCAACAAAGCCGCTATAAATAAAGTTAGAGCAAAATTAATCAGGGGTATGAAGTGGAGTGATGTTCCATTTCTACAACGAGAAAAGATTGATGCAAAAATAAAGAAGAAGAAGAAAAGAATTGCCGCGATTGCCAGGAAAATGATGCCTGCAATGCAAAAAGCAGAAAAAGAAAGACTAGTAAAAGTGAGAGCAAGAATGACAACTAACGACCCAGCAAAAGCAATTGAAGGTGTTGACTATAATTTTGAAAACGAAGTCTTGATAGAAGATAAAGAACTGCGAGCAAGAGTAAAAGCAAATGACGAGGCAAACAGAAGAAAGAAAGAACCAGTCTTTTATCTTGTAAAGACAAAGAATGGTAAAAAACATGCAGTAGTAGACAGAGTTGCCAAAAACCACACAGTAGAAAAAGAAGGTACTGCAAAACAAATCAAAGGTGTAGCACAAAAATATGCAAATGAACCTGAAGGGTTTGAATGGACAGATAGTGCGACTGCAATTGGTTTGAAACAAAAAGAACAAGGGGCAGTTGATGACACAAGAACAGTACAGGGTGGTGAACATAAAGGTAAACCAACATCTGAACTAAGTCCCGAAGAAAAGAAACTTGCAAAGAAACAGACCAAACTTGCGACAATGCAAACAGATGGAGAAATCGCTGCAATTGAAAATGAACCAAAAGAAGCAATCAGGGTACAAAAAATCCAAGCCAAAGAAGAAGAACTTAATAAGAAAAAATTAAAACATGGTGCAACTGAAAAAACAGACTTTAAGGCTGTAGATGTAGAGGCAGGTGTTGTCGCAGAATTCAACAGGATGATTGGACACCCAGATGAAATTGGAAACATATCCAAAGACAATTGGGGCATGATAAACAACAGTGCAACACTTGTTTCATGGGGAGTAGAAGAATATGGAATTCAAGAAGAATCAGCCTCATCAAAAGTAATCAGAGATTCGATTAATCCCCTAATAAAAGAATTAGACCCAGATGGGAAAATTAAATGGCACATGGAACATTCTGGTTCTGGTATGGAAGACCTAGAAGCATCTCAACACTGGAAAGACCATGGAGCAGGCGATGCCACACCAAAAAGTGATATTGTTCTTGTTGGTGTTAATGAAAAGGGTGAAAGAATAGAACACGGCATTTCTGTTAAAGCTGGACCATCTCAACTATTATCCCCAACCCCAGAAGAAGCAAATGCAATTTTAACTGGTGTATTCGGTAAAATGGTATCACACTGCGAGGGCAAATCATCAAAAGAATGTAAAAGTTTGTTGCAGAGTGAAAGTGGAACTTCTAAAAAGGTAGATAAATTAGTAGATTTAATTATGAATCAAAATAAAATGAGGGCGCAAACTGGTAAAGGTGTTGGGCCTTTCAGTTGGTTTACACCAGGTGGCAAATATCGTAGAGGAGCAGGAAAACCAGATTGGTGGGATACATATGGACCTGGTTCAAAATGTAAATATGGTGATACAAAGTGTGAAACTTCTTGGGAAAGTTTAGAAGGAACAGAACCAAAAGCAGAACACTGGAAAGGTACTCCTGCGGATTACAAACAAAGTGTAATTGATATGATTGAAGGTAGTGTTGAATATAAAGAAGAATTAAACGAGGCAATGAATAATATACTAAACGAGAGTAAAGAATTTACTACTGGTTTAATACATGAAGCAATGACAGGATGTATAAAATTCTGTGGATGTTGTGATGCCGATTGCGGTTGTAGTAGTGCAGTACCAACACACTATTTAACTATGTCGCCAGACGGTTCAAATTCTTCAATAAGGGGAATAGACGAACACCTGCTAACAGATGTTGGTAAAGAAACAAAGTTTGGATTCCAATGGAAAAGTGGTGGCCAAAAAGAAATCAGAGGTGGAAAGAAACAAGGAACAGGAAGATATTCTGGTTATATTGCACTTCGTAGTAATAAAAAACCAAAAAAAGACAAATCATATACATCACTTGATGATGGGGTTCAACCATTCTTAAAACATAGTAACATCTTTATAAAAGAAGATATGAATATGAAAGATGCTGAGGCATCATTTGCAAATGATTTGAGAAATACCGACAACATGAGAGAACAAGAAAAAGAACTCAAATCTGTAAAGGGTGACCCTGGAAAACTGTTAGATGTACTAGGAATGAAAATTGACAATATAGATTCAAATAAAGTTCCATGGCAAGATATAGGTCCAATGAAACCGTCTAATAAATCTACTATAATTTATATAAAGGGTAAGAAGATACACATTCCTGTAATGAACTTTAAGGAACAAGAAGATGTGAATGAAGAATTCCGAATGATGTCTGAACGAGAAAAAAGTCATAAGATTATGAAGGGATTTGTTGAACAATCAGGTTGGGACGAAAAAGCAAAGAAAAAACAACAACAAGCAAGAGCATCAGAAAAATTACAAGGTTTAGCACCAGGCACGATTACTTCAGCAGAGCAAGGTGGTAAAACTTACAGTGTTACTGATTCATATGAGTTTAAAGGTTCTCCTGTTCACGGTTTAGGTTCTTTTGCGACAAGAGATATAAAAGCAGGAGAAGAAATTTCACTATACTATTTAAATCTTCTTGAGAGCTTCCCTTCATATCAAAGAACAGATTTCTGTAGGTGGACTAACCATTCTCATATAAATGAAAATTTTTCATTACTTGAAAACAATGGAAACTTCACTGCACATGCATTAAAAGAAATTAAAGAAGGTGAAGAATTATTCATTGATTATTTCCATGTTCTAGAAACAATTCTTAATAAAATTGGAAACGGTGGACAAGTGATTAATGAAGTCATAAGGTGGACAGAGGGATATGACCATATAGAAATTGAACCAGACAATGGAGATTGGCCAACTCTTTTAACCTTATTTATAGAGCAAGGAGATTGTCCTAACTTTATACACGAATCACAATTTTATGAGGATGTTATTATGATGCTTCCTAAATATCCACATCAAGGAAAAGAACATACTAAAGATTTGTTTGATAAAACTCTTGGACGAGATAAAGGTTGGGAATTGGGTGATCCACCAAAACCGTTAGAACTTCATGCACACCCAATTAAAGAAGATGAAGACCCAGTAAAGAGAGCAAAGAGGTTGAAAGCATATAATGCCAGACCAGAACAAAGAGCAAGACGAAGTGCAAGAACTAATGAGCGTCAAAAAAGAATAAGAAACGGACAGTTAGCAGTTGGAGATGGTAAGGATATAGATCACAAAGATGGTAATCCTGAAAACAACGCATCTTCAAATATAAGTATAACATCTGTAAAATATAACAGAGGAAGAAACAATAACAAAGGAAGAACAAATACAGATACAAGTGAAGAACACGGTGCAGGGGACGAAGGAACAAAAAAATTACTTAAACGGTATCTAAAAGATACTCCATATATGACCATAAACGATAAATTCTCAAAAGAATTGTAAAAAGTAAGGCACCTATATATGAATAACCTAACACATTGGTACGAAATCGGAGGTATAATTACAGCATTAATTGCGGGTATAGGTACTGCATTTTATTACTTAATTAACAAAGGTAAACTAGGAATGCTCTTAAAAGAGAGAAAGGCAATTAAAAAGCAAAAAGTAAATCTTCCAGACAATTGCTTCTGGAATGTGCATACTATTCTGCATGAAACTCTCACCGAACTCAGAGTAAAAACCAACTGTGCAAGGGCTCAAATAGTACAATTCCATAATGGTGGTGAATTTCTTGATGGTATATCCATGAAGAAAATGTCCCTCACCCACGAATCATTAGATAAAGGTGTTTCTTCAGAAATGCCATTAAAACAAGAACTATTATTATCCATGTGTGTGGATGGTTTAATGTTACTTCAAGAAGACAATCCAAAAGTACACACTGTAGATGAATTGGAAGATTCGTGGTGTAAACAATTCATGGAGAACAGCAATGTTATCGCATTTTCCTTCCTACCAATTAAGAAATATGGTCAAGCGGTAGGATATGTCATGATTCAGTGGTGTAGTTGGAATCATGCAGATGATGCAAATGAAGTAGAAGTGGCAGAACAGGTTGAAACTGCAAGAGGTTTGGTAGAAATACAACTAGATATATTAAAGAAGAATAAACATGGCAAATAATAACAAACTACCAAACCCAAAGAATGTCACCAAATTGAAAGAGCCAGCGACCTCGGATGGAACACATCGAAGATATAAAACTTCTACCACAGGAATAGATACAAAAACAGGATTTGAAGACCCTTTAAAGGGATATCCTTATAATAATGGTGAGGTAGGAACAAAAATACAAAGTTTTGGTCAATGGAACAAAAATCAAACGCCTAAAAAGAATAAATAATATGAAACAATCTACTAATGGAGAAACTGTATGAAAACGTATAAAGAATTACAAGAAAAGATAGACACCATCGCAGAAAGTGGTGGTGGTGAAGTCGTAAATGGCGGTGCAGCCAGAAGTGCGAGAGATGACTTTGGTATTCATCGTGTAGAAAACGAAGAACAAGTAGGAAGACTTAATGCCTTTTTAAATTCCTTCACAGACAAAGAATTCCTTAGTCCAAAGACAGCACTAGTACAAATTCGCCACAAAATGAACACAGCAGGGTTAGACTTTGAATGGAATAACAACTCCACAATAACTGCTGAAGAATTGCACCTTCCTCTTGCAAGGTGGGGTGGTTCATTCGGAACAACACCAACGCACGATTTAAAAACTGGATTCTATAGAGGCGATAACATCAAAGAATTCAACAACGGTGTTGGGTTGTCACTTAGAATAAGTGCAGACCAAGAAGATGGTGGACTATATCTACTTGATGCTAAAATTGTTCCTTCTGTGGGGGATTGATAGGTGAATTGAATTATTTATTATGGACTTTAAAAAGTTAAACAAGAATAACTTCACAATGTATACCATGAAAAAGTATACAAACCCACACTGTGAAACTATAGATGAGTTTTACGAAGACATGAATAAAATAAAGTATATTAAAAGACTCTTTGGAAAGTATGAGAAAAGTGGAGATTTGAGAACTCGTCTAATTCTAAATCATTTAATAGTTCTTAACAATGTATTTGGTTCAGAAGCGTGTTGTAGAATATTATTCTACAGGATAGAAGAAAAGTTTCATTCATATTTAAAATCATTTCTTTCATACCTTCAATATTTACCACATTCAATTCCAGAAGTGTCGTTGGAAAAAATTCCTACAGAACATAGAATAAAAATAGAATTGGAGAATTTAGAATGATATATGAAGACACAAGAGAACTCAACAAAGTAATAAGTGCTTTCACTGTATTTAAGTTTATTAAAGCAATGACGACTCCATTCAATCAAATGGATGCTTACGACCTTGGTATAATTGATTCTAAAGGAAAGTTTTTAAAGAAGGTAGACCAACTCACCACAAACCAAGAAAGAAAATCTGTGGATGCTTTCAATAGATTAGTAATTAATTTCAAAAAGATAATTGCAAAAGTTCCCGACCCATCACTTAAAGCAAACCTAAAAAGACTCCCAACAGCCATGGTTCTTCTCAAAGATGATGTAGAAAAACTTGGTGTTGATGGAGAGCAAGTGTTGTCGGAAATAAGAGAATATATAAGAGAAGAATATGGTCTAAACATAGAAGATGTTGAAACTTGCACAGTCAACAATTTATTTGAAGAAATAACAGGAGAATAAAAATGCCAGACGACCCACAAATTCCAGAAGAATATTCAAATGGAGATTTTGATTTTGGATTTACAGCAGCCGATGAAGACGAACTGAATGCATTAGTTCAACTTGATGACCAAACCACACCAGACGAAATTAAAGCAATGCAAGACAAGTTAGACCTTATCTTGGAAATGAATTCTACTTGTGAAGGTACGAGTGCAGTCAAAGAACAATACGATATACTCCTGCAAGCAAAAATGGAAGAAATTGAAAGGGCAACACTTCCACTACTTGTAAACTTAAAAAAGAATAAAGCAAAGGATTATCTCTACTGGCCAGGTGGTCAAAGAGAGGCCAAATGTGAATTGCAAATTCAAAAGATATTAAATATTACTAGGAGCTCATAATGGGGTGTGGGTGTGGAAAGAATAAGAATAAAAATAAACAATCTTCTAGGATGCCAACCTCAAAACCAAAGAAGATAGGAAATATACCTGTTCCGCAAAATATGACTCCTAACCAACGGAGAAGTACCATTGCAAAAATTAATAATGAAAAGGCTTCTACAAGAAATAAAAATCCAAGAGAAGTTCGCAAACAAATAAAAAGAAATATAGCAGACCATATGATGAGTGAACGAGTTCGTAAAAGAGATTGTGACGGTTAATATATGTCTGATGAACAAGACATTAAAATACTGGAACAACTAATACAGTCCCTCGAAGGGTACGACACTCCAGGTGAAGAAAGAGCAATGGGTGACCCACCACCGAAAAAAGATAAACTTACATTAGGGTCATGTTGTGATGATTTTTGCGAGGAATGTATATTGGATATATCGTGTCATGTAGAATCCAATTGTCCAGACGATTGTGGTGGCCCACACGGAAATCCAATAAAAAATACATGTGATGGACACGGATGTATAGTGGATGGTGTGCAAGATTGTCATGGATGTGGTTGTATTCCGCCTTGGACAGAAGCAAAGAAAAGAGATTGTTGGTCTTGCGGACCAAATCAACTTAAAAAAAGTTACTGGGAAGAGGCACAGTGTGCGTGTCCTGGCATTGCATGTCCTGATGGTAGTATGGAAAATTGTTGCTCTGACGGCGAAGCATGTTGTGAACTTGCTAATTATGATTGGGAACAAACATTCTGTAATGGAGGAGTTTCTTGCGAAGAACAAAAACGATTAAGTAGACTCGCAATGCAGTGTTGGTGGAGAAAATACACAAGAAATGGTGCTTGTCAGTGTGGTAGTTGTACTGGTGGAAGAACTAACTGTGAGTGTCAAGGAACTGATTGGATGGGTCCAGGTTGTTGTAGCGACCCAAATTGTATTGCACATGGCGGAAGCATGACATGTTCAGAACTGTTGAGAATGCACAATGGTGGACCATGTTCATGGGATGATTCTTGGACTGAGGATTATATTGTGAAAGGTTGTACATGGGCTTGTGCAAATAGTCCAGAATGTGCCAATTGTTTAGATTGTGATTGTGGTGATGATGGCGGACCAATTGTTGAAATTGGAAAGAAAACAGTTGTTAAGAGTATGAACCCGCCAGTGGGTGGTGCTTGTTGCCTTGATGGCCTCTGTTATGATGGATATACTGAAATTTTCTGCCGAAATGACGGTGGAATGTATCATGGTGATGAAACATTGTGTAAAGATTATCCAGAATGTGAAAACGATAATACCGATTGTTCTTCTGATGCACAGTGTCCTATTGGTTTGTGTTGTGAAAATGGACTATGTATAGTGTGTCGTCCTGCTTTTGTAGATTGTATAACTTGTCCAGATGGTGATTCAGATACAGATGGTGATTCAGATACAGATAGTGATTCAGATACAGATAGTGATTCAGATACAGATAGTGATTCAGATACAGATAGTGATTCAGATACAGATAGTGATTCAGATACAGATAGTGATTCAGATACAGATAGTGATTCAGATACAGATAG
>Ga0209756_1002568_pt1 | contig 15587 bp, 18 predicted proteins | sample ETNvirenome_6_85_FD_184071 | JGI IMG/M metagenome (GOLD analysis project Ga0209756, IMG submission 184071) | Marine viral communities from the Pacific Ocean - ETNP_6_85 (SPAdes) (version 3) | ecosystem: Environmental > Aquatic > Marine > Oceanic | place: Pacific Ocean | collected 2013-06-19
GAGTCCATTAGAATGAAGCCAGGGTCGTTCGATGCGACAGTAAGCCACGGCGCACCCCACCCACTTTGCGTGACCGGCGCAGCCGTCCCGATACCTACGTTGCCCCCACTCGTAATTCGTATCCTCTCCGTAATAGACCCGCCATTCGGCTGTGTGTCGAAAGTCATGTATGCGCCGGTTTGTAGAGAGGTACTGTTTTCCTTGTAAGCTCCTATACTCGCCCAGATGGCCTCGCCTCCAGCGTCTGTGTACTTCCCACCAAAGGTTAGCTCTCCGCCCTCACCAGCAGCTTGCGCGTCGGAACTCAGTATCGTAGCGACACCATACAAGGCGTGTCGAGCCCCTCGGGCATCGAGTCTGGTGATTGCCACAGCCGTCCCAATACCTACGTTGCCCGACGAGTCGATGCGCATCCACTCTCCCCAGCCACCCGCGCCCCGTCCACCAATCACAATATCGCCATAATCATTTCCTGTATCTGTGAACTGAGCCCCAATAGCAACAGACGGTGTTCCTGATGATGCTTCATTAGAAAATGTTATCAAAGACCATGTATCATTAGTTCCATCTGTATTAGCAAGTTGCAGTGCATACTGTCCTGCGGATGCGGCAATGGCACCCGTATTGGAGTCGCTGATTTCCACGGTCAGGTTGACAGCGGGTGTGCCCGCCCCGATACCTACGTTGCCAGAGCCATCGATGACCATCCGGCTTGTGCCCGTGCGCGTGGCATCGTTCGCGCCTGTATAGAAGTAGATCAAGTTGGCTGCGTTGTAGTCCGCGCTCCCGCCTCCAATGACGATCTGGTTGTTCGTGCCATTGCTGAAGGTTTCCATGATCTGGAACCCTTCGGTCTCGGCAGCGTCATACTGCTCGGACACAAGCTGGAAGTACTGGTTGGTCGAGCCTCCGCCATTCTGGCCTACTGTGGTCAGGATGCTTCCAGCGCTTCCCAGAAACGACACCGCACCCGATGCACTCAGCGTCGTCACCGTGGCCGCTGCCGCACTGTTCGACCCCAGGATGCCGTCAAGATCGGTGGCGCTCAAATCCCCGGCAACGACAACAGATGATGCCGGCGCAAGGTTGATGATGTTCCCGCTGATCGTCAGGTCAGTCCCGTCGCCCTCGATCTTTTCCCCATCATCCCCGAACGTCACGCCGATGTTCGCTGGTATGTTCACATCTCCCGTAGCCGTCAGGTTGATATCGGCACCCGATGTGACGGTCAAGTCGGTATTGTCACCCTCGATCTTTTCCCCGGTCCCAAACGTAATACCCACGTTGGCCGGTACCACCACGTCGCCCACAGCCGTCAGGTTGATGTTGTTGCCCGATATGGTGAGATCGGTGCCATCACCTTCAATCTTTTCGGCGTCATTCCCAAACGTCATCCCGACATTCGCAGGCACGTTGATGTCGGCGGTCGCGATTAGGTTGATGTCGGCCCCAGAGGTGACGGTGAGATCTGTATTATCCCCTTCGATCTTCTCACCTGACCCAAAGGTCACGCCAACGTTAGCGGGCACCACAACGTCAGTGGTGGCCGTCAAGTTGATGGCACCCCCACTGGTTACGGTCAGATCAGTATTGTCACCACCTATCGTCTCGCCCGTGCCGAATGTGATATTCTCGCCTGCCGCGAGGACAAAACTACCGGTGAACGTAAGGTCCGGCGTGCCGTCGTTGACCGATATCACGATCCCGTTCGTGCCGGCCCCGTCCACGTCGGTGCTGTACAGGTCGAACTTGGTGTTGGTCGCGTCGTACACCCACCAATAGTCGGTGCCCGTTCCGAACCGGAGCTCGACGTCGTCCTGAAATGTCTTGGGGGCCGATATATTAGCTTGGGCTTGACCCAGCACCATGACGCCGTCAGACGAGGTGTAGTCGACGTTGGCCTCGTCGGCATTATTGCCGTTGTACGTCGTCATGATCGAGTTCGTCGTGTCGGTGATAGGTTCAGCGTTCATATCAGCGCCCGCGACGGGCAAAGTGCCCTGTGCTGTCATGGTTGCCATGTCTCTACTCCTTGACCCCGAGTAAGTTGAGGAAGTGCGTCAGCTCCATCTGCGCCTGCACGACGCGTTCGTTGCAGTTCATGGCCTGCTGCCGCAGGTGCGCGGCCTTGGCGAGGTGAACCTTCACCTGCGTGTCCGTGAGGCCTGCCTGCGCTGCGCGCTCGTCGCACAGGTCGGCCTCGGCAAATAGCTGCGTTGCGAGGGCCTCCTGCACCGACATCTCGCCAACACGCTCCATGCACCTGCGCCGGTCTACCAACATGCGCGATATGGCCTTCGCGCGACGTCCGCTTGCCAATGGGCTGAGTGCGTTGAATCGCTGCACGAGGTCCCCGGTCATCACTCCTCCACTGAATGGTCTGTGCTATACCCAACCAGTTCTACATCCCCGGTTCCGGTCCATTGAGGCCGGATGTTCTCCACCAGCCTGTTGACGAAAAACACGTCGCTCAATGTCGCCCCCCCCGGCCACAGCAGTCCCGTGTTCCACTTGAGCCCGGAGTTCCACGTCAGCGTCGTTCCCAGCGACAGGCTGCCCACGCGTGAGGGCTTGCGCCCCTCATCGATCGTCACCGTCAGGTCCACGACCGCGTTTCCCGATATCATCCTGTAGTACGTGATCAGGTTGGTGACGGTTTTCATCCTGCGCCCCAGGCCCATGTCGTTGGGCGTCATCCGCACGGTCCAGTCGATGTCGGTGCTGTTGTCGTCACCCAAGCGCGATTTGTACACATACCCGTCGCCGTCGCCATACCACACCAGCTCCTCGTTGGATATGAGGATCCTGTTGGCGTCGTTCATCACCGTGCCCAGCTCGTACCAGAACACGTCCTCGGTTTCCCAGTCGTATACCAGCACCCTGTCGTGGCCGCTCGTGTTGGTTGCCGATGACATCAGCGTGTGCACCTGGTGCTCCTGCTCGAGCACAAAACTACGGGCATACTGGAGTCGACCCTGGTTCAGGTTGTTCCAGCTGCGCTGTATGGGCGACGTGACGTTGCGGAACGACCCGTCCGGATTGATCCGTATCGCCCCTTCCTTGGCTATGCACCACATGAACTCGGGCGTCGCAAGGATCGACGCGCGCGCCAGGGGGCTGAAGTTGGTGATCATCGTGCCGACATTCAGCTCTATGTAGCCGGACGAGTACTCCAGGCGGCAGGGACACACGCCGTCGGTCTTGAATACCCACAGCCAGCTGTTGTCACCATAGCCGAAGTTCACGGCACCGACGATGGCGCCGCCGCTGTAGTACACTTCGCCGTAGTTGTTGGAGGGCCACGTCGTCGGGTCGGGCACCAGCGTCCGCGGGTTGATGCCGCACCACCGCAGGCGCGTGGGATATACGGTGCCGCTTTCCTTGCAGTTCAGGGCCACGAGCATGTTCCGGTGCGTGACGAGGTCCTTGCAGTAGTCGCCGCTGGCCGCCGCGAACTGGGCGCTGCTCGTCAAAATGGCCGCATTGCCCGTGCTGCCCTTGGTCCACGGCCGCTTGGTGCCGTCCGTGCCATAGACGTTGTCGTTCATCAGCGTGTGGCGCACCCTGTCGTCGGCGCCGGTTGACACCTCTGCCGTGCCTGTTTTATCCGCTCGGGTAGTCCCATCATCAGTGTATATCTTGGCATTGTTGACGACCTCGATCTCCAGCTCCGTGCCATCGGAGTACGTCGCCTGTATCAGCCCCAGCGTGTCGGCCCCCGCCGCGATCTGTGCTGAGTTGTACGTCGTGAACCCCGAACGTCGGCGTGCCGTGCCGCGCTCGGTGAGGTTCATATTGGTGAGCGTCTCGCAGTCCTCGGCCGTCAGGCGCGCGTCGGGATACAGGAAGTCCTTCTGCCCACGCACCTGGTATATGGGATCCGTCGTGAGGTCGGGCTGTACTATGTATTGTGGTTGGGGCATGATCAGGCCCTCGATTCATACACCACGTGTATGCCAACGTCCACGTTGCCGGCAGTGCGGGCCACCCGCATAACGAAGTCACCAGCACCACTGGGATACGATGTGTTGCCATCCGGTCCTTGCAAGTTCACGTCCGTCTGCCACAATACGCTGTCGGCCTGTATGGGCCCGAACCACTCTGTCGCCTCCAGGTCCATGCCATAGCTCTCAAACCTGAGTTGGGAGACGATCCCAAGGGCCTGCCTGCCGATGTGGTAGGTGTGTACCACATTCAGGTCGCCATTCGTCGCATCCACGTCACTCAAAAAGCCCAGGTAAATGTCGCCCGCAAAGGCCGTGGTGGGATTGATGTTGACGAATATATCCTCAAGCACAAGGTGCCCTGTGTCGGCGTGCGGCCAATTGCTTGTGTCCGACAGGTCGATGAGCATAAACCCCGTGTCGGCACCTACGTTGTCCGCGTCGAGGTGGATGAATGACTTGGACTGATGCCCATATACCACCGACAGCGAGTTCTCGCCCTCATGGGTGACGGTATCCACGCCCGTCAACACCACGTTGCTGGTATCGAGATCGCCAAGGTCGTTAGCCGCTATCGTCACATCCTTGGGCGTTTGTGTGTAGATGATGGCCACGAGCTACTCCCTGTATGTCACCCACTCGACGTAACGGCATACCGCCGTGCCGGATGCCACGGCACCATACACGGGGCCTTGGTAAAAGAACTTGGCATCGTCGCCGGGAGGGAAGTCGGATCGCTTCTCGCCGACCTGCAGCGTGACCCCCACGGTCGAGTCCATGCTGCTGTCGTCGCTAATGCTGATGACGACGGTACCCTGGTTTTCCAGCTCCAGCGACACGCGCTCGTAGTTGCCCGCGATGATCAGCGTGGCGGTCGGGGATATGGTGACCTTGTTTGTGCTCATTTACGTAACCTGTTGTTGTTGCTCGGTTTACGAGACCAGACCAAAATCGATACCTATGATCGGCTGCCGCTTGGGCAGCCTGTCGGACACGGCATTGGTGACGTTGTCGAACCTGAACACGAGGTCCGGCTCCGGGTCGCCCTCGGCGAGGTACTGATCCATCAGCGCGCCCTTGTTGAAGGCATACGCGTGGAACCTGTCGGCGACGGCCTGCTTGCCGAACACGGGCAGCACCTGGCTGCCGGCGATGTATGTGAGGAGGGTGTGGAAGTTCTCGTCGAACTCGGGCCAGTCCTCGTCGTATACCAGCGCCGGCTTGACGGCCCGGGAGCGTATGGTGTATGTCCTCGCCGTGGAGGGGATCCAGTCGAACTCGACCCATATGTATGCCGGCGAGTCCACCCACTGTGGGATGCGGGATATGACGTTGGCGCTGCCGTCCTTGACGATGATGTTGCCCGTGATTGAAAAGCCGCTGTCGGCGGTTTTGACGATGCTCTCGGGTGCCTTTGTCGTCGCCGACCCTGACGTGCTCACGGGCGTCGTGCCATTCAGCGTCAGCTTCTCGCGCGTCAGCGTGTCGTTGGAGTCGCGGTATACGAGGGTGACGTACATGTTGGTGGCGTCCGCGGCGAGGGACGACTCCACCGTCAGTGCGCCGGCGGCCGCAGGCGCCTTTTCCGCGCCGAAGATGCCGACTTGGTAGTACTGCGTCGGGTCGTTGGTTTCCGTCCTCCCGGCAAATCGGGCGTCGAACTCACCCTTGGTCATCGCCGGTATCTGGCGCCTGTTCGCGGCGTCCTCGATATTGAGTATGGCCTTGATCTCCATGTCGAGGCCATACTGCGCCTGGTCGGCCACCGTCGTCAGGCTGAACTCCCTGTGCCGCATCTCCTGCCCGCTCGCGCCGAGGACCTGACGGTAGGCGTTGTTCAGCGCCGCCTTGATCATCGTCTCGGCATCGGACCCTGCGGGCACGGATCCGAGGTTGAGCAGCTCCGTCACATGTGCGCCGTATGTTCCCACGGTCTAGCTCCTTTTGCCGCCACCCTTCGCCAAGTCCGCACCCCTGCCTGTCAGGGCGTCGATCTGCTCGGGCAGGATCTCGCCCGCCTCGACGGCCGCGGCGAGGTTGTCCATCAGCGACTGTGGCGTTTGTATGTCGCTCAGGTTCTGCGGCTGGCCACCGATGACGCCGGGGATGGACTGGAAGGCCTTGACGATCGAGTTGGCCATGTTCTCCTCGGCGCGCGCACGCTGCTGCTCCGCCGTTTCTTGGAGCCGCGCATTGCGCTGTGGTCCGTCCGTCCATATCGCCGACTCGAGGTGGAACTCCCACATCCTGTACTTGGGTGGCACCCGGTTGCTGATGACGGCGTTCTGCGCCGCCTGCTGCGGCGTGGTGATGACGCCCGATCGGGTGTCGACATGCACGAACCCCTGCGGCACCTGTTCCCCGTTGTACATCTTGATGGGGTGCCCGTGGAAGTGCATGATGATGCCGTCGTCCTCGCTGACATTCTGGCCCTTGAGGGTGATGACGCCCTCGTAGTCGGGATTCCGTTGCATGGCCAGCAGCACCACCGACGGCTGTCCCACGAATGGGCCGTCATGCCACGGCACCGCCGGGTCATGCTGCGTGTCCGAGCGCCTGTCCGACACGGCCTCGACCTTGTGGTACAGGATGGTGCCCTTCGTCTCCTGCGTCAGCGGCAGCGGCACGAAACCGTCCGCGCGCGTATCGTCCTGATGCTTCGCGATGATGTCCTCGTTCACTTCCAGCGTGATAGGCATCTTGTACAATCCTCCCGGTTGATCGTTACACTACGGTGCCGGCGAGCAGCGAATACCCACTCATGTTGATCTGGCAGTTTGCAGTCGAGTTCGCAATCGTAGCCTCGACCTTGATGCCGGGCGTTCCTGCCCACAGACCATTGAACTCGAAGTCAAACCCCTCCGCCGATACATCAGGCAACCACTCGGCGGCCACGGTTGCGCCAGCGGCCCCCGTAAGAACTTGGATCGCTTGGTCTGCGTCGACATGTCCGCTGATATGCACAACGAAATGCTGACGCTTGCTTTCCGCAGCATGGGATGCGGTAGCGCCGGCCCCAGTGCCAGCGGTCGTCTCATCCCACGGAATTGCTCCAGGTGGCAGATACATCGCTTGTCTCCTCACTCCTGTTCCGTGTAAAGGGCCGCCTCGATCTCGTCAGCCTGCTCCTGACTCAGCGACCCGCCCCTCAGCTTCGCTATGATCGCGTTCTGGTTCTGGCGCAACAGTTCCACCGTCTTGCTCAACGACGCCAGCGTCGCCTTCCCCTTCAGCTCCTTGATCATTGTCTTGCCTTTCGATCTGTATGCCGCAGATGCCGAACATCTGGGCCATCCTGTGTGCGTATGTGTGATTTGCCCTTACGAACTCGTGCCCCTGGCGTGCTATCGCCTCCCGCTCCATCGGGTTGTCGAGCATCCGCCGGATCTTTTCAATGGCCTCGTCGATGCCCTCGTATCCGACGAAGTGCTCGCCATCCCTGAACCCCAAGTCTGCCCATCCCGCCACGTCCCGGTTCGCCAACATCGCCGTGCCGGTCGATGGGATCTCGAACCAGCGCATGGCAAGATCGTTTTTTATGCTCACGTGCATCCCGACGCGCCCCTTCACGTACCGCGCGGCCATCGCCTCGTGGAAGCAGTTGGTCACCAGCCACGAGTTGCGATAGGCCTTGAATATGGCGTCAAGGTATTCGACTCTGTTGTGCGACTCCGGGTCGCCTTCCACTCCCTTGTTCATGAACCCGACGAATACGACATCCCACTCCTTGTCGAGGTCCCTGCCCATGAATATCTGCTGCAGCGATGCCTGCGCCGACTCGCGCTGCGCGGGATCCGCCTCCTGCGCAAGCAGAGCCTCGCGTATCTGCATCAGCTCCGACTGGTTGGGCTGCGCCCGCGGCTGGCAGGCCAGCGGCAGCCAGTGTGCATCGATCCCGTGATCGGCCATCAGGTCCACGCCCGTGGTTTGGGCGCAGAAGACGAAGTCGAAGTGCTTGGCCCATTCGACGCGGATGTCGCTGCCCAGGTGTGTGTCGATGAGCCAGCACGCCTTGACGGGCGCGTCCGGCAGCTCCATGGGTATATCATCACGCCCATCATCGCAAAACAACACCATGTCGGTTTTGTGATCCTCGGGTATGGGATGCCCGCGTTGGAGCCACTCGAGGTGCTCGCCGTCCAAGCCGAACACGGGCAAGCCCATCACTTCCTTCGCCGCCTGCCGCACGAGGCTGAACGTGCCGTTGTCCCTCATTTCAGCGTTCACGCAAAATGTCAGTTTCATTGCATTGCTCCCGGTTAGGCTGTGCGCCTGTGGTACGTCCGCAACTTAAGATCTTGCCTGCGCGGCTTGATTGCTCCGGCCATCAGCGCGTCCCAAAAACGTGGGAAGTGTTCCTCGGCCAAGTTCGTCATCTCCATGTGCAGGGCATGAAAAGTCTCGTTGGGCACCATGCGCGTTCGTGCCTGATACAGGATGTCGCCGGCATCATATTCCGCTGTCATCAGGTGCCACGTCACTCCCGTCTCTGTATCGCCGGATGAGATCACGTTGTTCAGCGTGTCGCATCCCGCGTGGCGCGGCAGCAGGCTGTAGTGCATGTTGATTGGGTTCATCGCCTTGGGCACGGCGCACAATAGGCTGCCTAATTTCGTTCTGCACTGCAGGCACAGGATGTGGTCGGGGCGATCGATCATAAGCTCGTCGGCGTAGTGGTTGGGGTTGCCCACGTAGCACCGTATCCCGTTGCCTTCGGCCCACGCCTTCATATCCCCTTGCCACGAGTTGGCCTGCGTTATGACCGCCGTAACCTTTGTGCCCGCTCGGCGCAGGAGGTATTCGGCGATGAGCTCGGCCGCCAGCTTGTGGCCTACGATGGCGACGCGGATCATGTCGGACTCCACGCCGGCATCGTCATCTCAAGCCGGGACATCATCTCGGCGTGCGTGGGGAAGGTCTTTGTCCACTCGTACACCCTGTCTATGCCCGTGCCCAGGTCGACATTGGGAGCCCAGCCCATCGCGCGAAGCGACGCCGTGTCGGCGACCATCCTGATATCATCCCCGGATCGCGCCTGCTCGCGTAGGACCTCGCATCGTCCATACTTGAGGCACACGAGCTCGGCAAGCCCGTCGATCGATATCATGTCGCTCGTGCCCACCTCGTACACCAGGTCCGGCAGTTGGTTGTCGAGGGCGAGTATGTTGGCATCGACGACGTCGTCGACGTAGCAAAACGCCCGCTGCTGCTGTCCGCCGTGGATCCGAATCGGCATCCGTTCGACCGCCGCGCGACAGAATATGCCGATGACACCGCGCCCTTCGGTGGGCATCCCCGGGCCGTAGACGCTGAAGTATCGTAGTATGGTGACGTCGACGCCGCGCAGGTCGCGGTAGTACTGCGCGTAGTGCTCCGCCGCGAGCTTGCTGATCCCGTATGGCGTGCCCGGGATGCCGTTGGGCTGCGGGTGGACGCTGCCCGTGCCGGCCATGATGAGCTTTGCGCAGTTCGCCTTGCACGCCTCCAAGGCATTGATGGCTCCGCACCCGTTCGTTATCAGGTCCTCCATTGGCGCGCCGAGCGACATCGTCAGGTGGGCGGCCGCCAGGTGAAACATCACGTCCTTGCCAATCATCGCCTCGTATAGCGCGCCTGTGTTCCTCACGTCCTGCGAGCATCTTGCGTCGTACCCATCAACCTCGTGCCCTTCGTCCTGCAGGCGCTTGACGAGGTGCTTGCCAATGAATCCCTCGCTCCCGGTCACAAGGATTTTCATGGCCGCCTCGCAATCACGCCGAATGCCACGCTCTTGTCAAACGCCTCGCAAAACGTGACATCCCACCCCAGCGCCTCGAGCAGGTTGCGCGTGCTGGATGGCACGAAGGCATGGACGCGGTCGGCATCTATCAACATCGTGTTTACCGACCCGTGGTTGGGCAGCGATGCGAGCAGCTCACCCCCCGGCTTCAGGGCCCGGGCCCACTCGCTGAGTGTGGCCACGGGATCCAGCAGGTGCTCGAACACGTGGGCGGCGATGATGTAGTCCAGCGATCCGTCGGCCACGGGCAGCGTCGCTGCATCTGCCGTAAGGTCGTTGGTGGCCTCGCTGAACTTGCGGCCGCCCGATCCCGTCTCACCGCGCTTGGCGAGGTCCAGTCCGGGCACCCCTTCGATCTCCATGTGTCCGCAGCCCAGGTTCAGGCCGCGCTTGCCGGGTCGCTCCGCCACCAGCCCCTCGTACCACACCTTCTCGTTGAACAGATCCTGCAGGGGAGGTCCATACTTCCAGTGCCGCGCTTGGCGGACGTCATACCACTTTTCCACGCCGTGCTTGCGGATCAACGCGTTGTCGGTCTTGTTCTGGTGCTCCTCGCTATCCCAGTATCCCGGGTTGACCCTGTGCCCCGTCTGCTGTCCCACGTGGTACAGGAATGCCGTCCTGTCGATCAGCAGCTTGTATCCGGCATCCCGCAGGCGTATGCTCCAGTCGAGGTCGTCGCCGCCGGGCAGCATCTCGTCGAGGCCACCGATTTCCTTTATTGCGGATGTGCGCATGACGACGCAAAAGCCTATCAGCAGCGACGTTTCGCTGATGGTGTGCACGCCGCCCTGCGACATGTTCTGCGCGCCCATGACGAAGTTCGATATCGGACCCACCGCGCCCACGTCGGTGTCCTTGAACCAGCGGCACGTGTCGTCCCAGAAGCTAGGGATCCCCGGCAGGAAAAACACGTCGTCGTTCATCAGGCACACCAGCGGCGTGTCGCACCTGTCGAGCATCATATTGTTGGCGCCCATCCATCCCTTGTTGGCGTGGGCGTGGACCACTTCGATCAGGTCCGTCTGGTATTCCGCCAGCGTCTCCTCAATCTGCTTCTCGCCCTCGGGTGTGCCGTCGTTGTTGATGACCTTGATCTTGTATGGGTAGTCGGTGTGCATCATCAGCGACGACAGCGTGGCGCACAGCTGCTGGATGTTCTGGTATGTCGGTATCTGTATCGTCAGTATGTCAGCCACGGCCGGCCTCCTCGAGCTTGGCATACACGTCGGGGTGGTCCTTGCGCCGCTGCTCGTATTGCTCCTCGCCTATCCATCGTGGCGCCCATTCCTTGTGGTACGTCTTTGTTGCCGTATCCACATACCGAGGCACGCCGTTGAGGTAGGCCCTGACGCAGAACATCCAGTCCTCGCCACATCCCGTGGAGTAGAACCACGGCTTGGGAATCTGCCGGAACACGTCCATGTGGATGAGGACGACGCCGGCACCGAAGGCGATGGCCGCTCCTATGTCCTCATCCGATATCAGCTGGTCCTTGGGGTAGTCGAGGACATACTGGCTTTTGTGTATCACCTCACCACCCACACGCATCTGGTTGATCCTGAAAATCACCGGATACGTCGGCTCGCGTGCCGCGAAGGCCAGGGCGGCGACGATGGGCTTCTGGTGCCGCCACAGCTTGAGGAACGTCGCCCACGAAAACAGCATGTCGTCGTCCCAGAACAGGAGGTAGTCGTAGTCATCGCGCAGGGCGTTGTCGGCGACATTCTCGCGGGCGAGGCCGGGCAGGCTCAGGCCGCCCTCGTCGGAATACCCGAACTCGAATATCCCATCCTCGACCATGATGTCGCAGTCGGCTCCGCCGTCGTTGCCCCCCTTGTCGAGGGACGGCATCCCTTCGCGCGTGATACCCTCCGCATGTGCCCAGGCCAGCCACTCCGACCTTTCCTGCAGCTTGCCGAAGTAATGGACCATCTCCATATACCGCTGGTAGGTATGCTGATCCGGCCCAGCATACCAGGGCCAGCCCAGGCACACGCGGGTGACGCCATATTCAGTTGTCAAAGATCACCTCCCGGTTATTGCGGCCGGCCCTTTCACATCTCCCCCTCTCGGTATGAGGAAAGGAAAGCACCTGGCCTTGATGTACTGCCATACCGATGTTTCTGTTGCCCGGCCGTGCATGTGTGACTTGTGCATCCCCGGTTGCATATCGTCCTTAAGCCAGAACAGCCTGAAGCATGTCGCTTTGGGCCCCGGTGGACCCAAGCACTGCATCAGCACCTTGTCTTCAAACTCCGCGTCCAGCGGACGTATCAGCCAAAACAGTGGGTTGCTGTAGAACTTCCTGTACAGTGGCTTGATACGCTCCAGCTCTTCGTTCGCGGCCTTGAGCTTAAAGCCCCAGTCCTGCGCCTCAAACACGGCCCTGTCGCGCCGCTGCTCGAGTTCGAGGATATACTCCTGCTGCTCTTGTGTCCATTCATCCATCCCAGTTGCTCCCGGTTTGGTGGGCACCCCGGAAACCGGGAGATCCGGGGTGCCCCGTTAGAGACGCGTCTCATTACGTTTCAACATCTACATCGCGCGGATCATCGCCTTCGCCCACCCGCCCGGGCTGTTGACTGCCGCGCCGATCGCCTCAAGCGACACAGCGGGGCCGTAGCTGTCGAGCAGGCCCGTGCTGTTGACGCCGAGGGATGCCGCGTTGGTGCCCATTGCGATCCCCACGGCGTTGGTCACCGACGTCCCGCACGCGAAGATGCGTGTGGATGCGGCGTATCCGTAGCCGATGAAGATGCTGGTTCCGTTGTCGGGGACGTCCGATCGGGACACGCCCACGAAGGTGATGAAGTTGTCCGTCGCCGGCAGCACCGCGAGGTTCGCGTTGACGCTGGCTGCGGTCGTGGTCCAGCACACGGGGAATCCCGTGGTGATCGTCGCACCTTCGGCGTTGGTGAAGTTGCCGTACATGACCTCCGCCGTCGTCCTGTTTGCCGTTGCGCTGTGCATAGTAGTACCTCCTCGGCGGCGCCTATACGAAGGTCGCCGTGAAGTCGTATGTCTGTGCGGAAAGGATGTAGCTCTGCATCGCGATGTTGCCGTTGTCGGCCGTTCCCGATGCATTCACGTTGAGTTCGACCTGCACCGGGCCGGCGTCGTCCTTGCCGTTGATGTCAATGCTGACGACATACCTGCCCGGGAACATGTTGAACGCCGTTTTGTCGATCCCGTCTACCTCCGCCGTGCCGGACACTTTTCAGTAGTGCCCTTCCTGGCGGAGGGTGTTTTGGTTGATGGTGAAATCGCCGTCGGCCATACCGTCACCCCCTCGCTTATGGGATTACGCCAGCCGTGAAGCGATAGGTGTCGGCTGCCGAAGCTTGGATTGCGACGGTGCCATTGTCCGCAGTCGAGAAATCATCCTCCAAGTTGATGCCAACCCGAACGGTGGCATCGTCGTCGGACGTGTTCTCCACGTGACACCAGAGCACGTAACCCGTGGTAGGAACCACCACGAACTCGTTCGCATTGGTGTCAGGACACGCAACCGTCCCCGTCACAATGCTGTGGTCACCCGCAGACCGGGGGGTTCCCGTGTCCAGGGTCGGTGTGACATCAGCCATGTCGACCTCCTTAGGTGATGCCGGACAGCTTCACCTGCTTCTGCCTGTTCGTGGTGAACAGGTTGAGCAATGCGAAAATCTGGCTGATCAGCGTGTCCTGGTTGACAGGCTTCTGGAGCCCTTCGTCGGACTCGGCGAACTTCCGGTCCTCGTGGCACGCCAGGCCCATGGCCGACGTGGTCAGACCGTGCATCATCCCCGACGTCTGCTGCGGATCCCAGATCACGGGCGCGCCCTTGAACGGCGGGCAATTCTCGAGCCCGAAGTCCGGCGTCTCGGTCGGGCTGTAGCGCTGCGCAGGCACGTGAAGTGCCTCATACGACTCGTGGATGCCACGCGTGGTGACCCACAGGTCGACGCCGACGTTGGGTCCCTCGCCACCGATCTCCAGCACCTGGTTGCCGCCGGAGCGCATGTTGGGGAGAAGGTTGACGGCTGCGGCACCCACGGACGGGGCCGAGATGTTGCGCCACGCCGTGTTTGACGTAGGCACCGAAGCATACGACGTGGTGCCTGGCGTTGTCTCGCACATAGCCTCGAGGCCCGTGATGTCCTTGGACCCGTTGCCCGTGCCGTCGGAGAAGATGCCCGCGACGACGTCGTCCTGCACCGACTGCGCAGCATCCTTCGTGCGCTGTGCCAGCAGGTTGAACAGCCGCGTCTCGTTCCCCTTGTTGAGGGTGATCTCCTTGCCCGTGATGACGATGGAAGCGCTGTACTGCTTCCAGTTCACGAACCATGACGTTTCGTTGTCCTGGAGGGTCACGTCCAGCACCTCGTCGTCAGCATACGAGCTGACGGTGCTGTTCTTGGCGTACTGGAATGCACCTCTCAGCCGCTCGCCGCCATCGACGGTCAGCACTGCATCCGTCGACATCAGCTTGTTGAGGAGCCACCTTTTCTGGTAAATGGCATCCGCAACCACGCCGTCGTTGACCATCTTCTCGATCGTCGCGGCGAGAAACGACTGAATGGTTCTGGTGTCGGTTGTGTAGTCGGCCATGCTGCCTTCTCCTCACGCTATTGGAGGAGCAGTCGTCAGATCTGGTTCAGGCGTTCACGTATGCGTTGCGTTGCGGCCATGATGTTGCCGACCTGCTTGGGGTCGTTGCGGTCGTACAGCGGGGCGTCGCCTGTTCCTCCTCCGGGCCGCGATGCCACCGTGGCCCTCTTGGCTCGGCGCACGCTGCCGCCGACCTGCTCGTTGCGCTCGGACAGTGCTGCCTTCCTGCCGTCCGCCCGCGCCTCTTTGACCAGGTCGTCGAAGTATGCCAGCTTGAACAGGTCGCCGTGCGTCAGGGCGCCTTGGTCTGTCAGGCGCTCCAATGTCGGGCGTGCCCTTTCGACATACTCGGCGTTGGGGCGGAATGTGCCGTTGTCCATTTCGCCGAAGCGCTCTCCGAACGCCTCGACACCCGCCCTGTTTGCCTCCGTGGATACACGCTGTACGCTCTCGTTTTGCCGCTCCGTGTCGAGCTCGTCACGCTTGACGAACCCTTCGTCACGCAGCTTGGCATCGAGCAGTTGCTGGAAAAACTCGCGCTGGTCGGGATCCGAGATCTGACTAACCAGCTCCTGGTATCCCGTCTGCTCCTCCGGCTCCCCCTCCTGGGGTGCCGGGGCGCGCTCGTCTATCGTCGCAAGCATGTCCTCCACTTCGCCCTTCAGGTCCTCAACCTCGCTGGCGCGTTGTTCCGCACGCGTCGTTCGCCTTTGCAGATCCTTGAAAGCGTCTGCTCCATCCTCACCAAATTCATTCGTGATCGCTTCGAGCATAGAATCGTACCCAGGCCGCCCTCCCGTTTCCGCATCTGCGGTCGTTCCGGCGCCGTCGTTGGGGTCCTGCTCGTCGTCCCCCGCGCTTGCCGAAGTGTCCACTGCCCCGTTGGAGCCGTCAGCATCGCCGGTAGTTCCCTCGTCGGCTGCGTCCTCGTCGGACGTCGCAGCTTGGAGTGCGGGATCCGGGTCTGCCAACTGCGCTCGTATGGCATCGCCAATGGGGTCGCGGTCTTCGTCTGCCAAATTCATGTCAGTAAATCCTCCCGGTGGTTATCCTACTCGTGTGTTGACGTGCACCATCTTGCTCTTGTCCATCCTCCGCCTCTGCCTGTAGGCCTTTGTGCCTTTTTCGCCATACAGGCGCTGCTCGTCCTTGTCCTTCCTGGCCTGCGCCGTCGCCCGCTGCACGTCTGACAGCGTGACGCCGCGCGGCGGCAGCGGCTTGACGTGGTGGGGTGCGTGCTTGTCGAAGTTGCGGGCACCCTTGACCCTGTCGCC
>Ga0209756_1002570_pt1 | contig 15577 bp, 3 predicted proteins | sample ETNvirenome_6_85_FD_184071 | JGI IMG/M metagenome (GOLD analysis project Ga0209756, IMG submission 184071) | Marine viral communities from the Pacific Ocean - ETNP_6_85 (SPAdes) (version 3) | ecosystem: Environmental > Aquatic > Marine > Oceanic | place: Pacific Ocean | collected 2013-06-19
AATACGTCGCCCTCTTTAATGCTATCATTATCGAGTCGATCTGAAGGATTAGAGAAAAAGACGGGGCGCCTTAGGGGATCTATGAAAATTGCCTGCGTAGAAGCTAGGAACTGATCGATAGCGAGATTATAAAGAGGCAGCTGTGTGCCGTCCCATGATACTCGATTATGAGTGCTGCTTCCTCCGGTGCTATTGGAAATGCTTGCCGACGCCATTCCGGTGTCATAGATCCAGCCTCTTAAGTTAGAATGAGAGTCTCCGACGAACGACGATCCAGAAATACTTGTAGTTATAAAATGTTCCGACATTTTATATAATCCCTCAAAAGGAATTCGCTGCGGATTATACCAGTTATCGACAGGGCTGATTGAACACGAGAGAATGCTGCCGCTACCATAGTTAATGACCACATCATTCACGATATTGTTATAGCTGTCACCTCCCTGAAAAGATCCGTCTCCAGTAAGAGTGTTCGTGGCGATATCAGGAAGTGCCACAGATCCCTCGCCAGGTGCATCATTGCCGTTCAATATATAATTTCCTACTCCCACGCCGGCTTTCACCGAATTAAGCATCAGGGCGCCCCAAGGCTCAAGCAGAGAGCGCCACGCTAAATCAGAATTTTTATTAACGTAGGGGCCAACGGACTGCGACATTAGTGGGGCTAGCTGGTTCACAATATACTCGACCGGATAAAAATTCTTATAAGGAAGTGGTTTAACAATTGCCTCTACTCGCAATCCAAACTCTGTTTTGGACAAAGTAGTTCCATCGACCATTTGAGCGCCTTCGTAAGCACCGTCTACCAGCTTGAATAACTTCAAAAAATCACTAGTAGCATAATCATTAAAAAACTCTGGCGCCGTAGAGTCTGCATAAACACTTCCGGTAAGATCGAATAGGCCAGCCACATTTTTATCGGTAACAAATTGTCCACGAGTAATGGTTAAGAAATTTTCTACATGATTAGAAATACGAAACTCTGGAACAAGGCCGAACTCACTCCCAATAAATTTCATATATTTAGAGTACTCTTCATATGTCTGATAAGGAACTGAATACTCTTCGGTGCAGTCGGACGGATTTAGGGACTCATATAAGACTGTATTGCCAAAGACAGGTGTAGAATCAGAGTCCCACCCAACGGGTACCAAATAATTATAAGTGACACCTAAGCATAGATTGTTGCCTCCCACATATCTATCAAAGCGATGATTAAGGTTCTGATATTCACCCGAACCAGATGGAGACGTAGAAATTGCAAAGTCTTCGGGCGCGTCGAGTGGCCAAATACTTTGCCTTACTACTGTGCACCCCTGCGATGTCGAAGTGGTGAGGCCCTGGTCGACCGGTATTTGACTGCGCTGATAGCGTGAGTTGTTCCAAATATCATCAATCTTAAATTGCGTTCGCATATAGGTTTGAGCTAAATTAGCATTAATAGGAGCGGGGAAAACTGTTTGCGAATAAACCACAGAAATATCCTTGAGGGAAGCAGCCAGCTCTCGATCGCGATTCTGATTTTTTAAGATCATGGAATTAAGACGATTAAAATAGAGGTCTCCCGATTCAGGGTGAGACTTAAGTCCGAGCATATTGTTCAACTTATAATTGGCATAATGAGTTAAATTATTGTCCAAAGTACTTTCAAAGATATAGGTACGGGTCATTGATGTCCTATCTCTACCGTCCGCCGCCGAGTCTATAGGTACTTTAGTAAGAGTGTGAACAATGGGATTATTCTCGGTGGAAATCCACGGCTCGGTGAAACTAGCTATGCCTGACCCACGGACTGTTTTAGTAGTTGTCCCGGCCAAATAATCGTCGTAGGCCGTTTTCTCCACGATATTTATAAGATTTTCTTTTCGTTGTGCCTTGATGACAGGATGGTGGCCATTACGAATCTGCTGCCATGTAGGGTACTGATAGGGCCCGTTGCGTTTCAGCATCAACAAATTAAAATAATCTTCACTCTGCACCAATGAAGATCCCCAGTATTCTGGGTTAGTATAGGATGAAACATTGGTAGAAAGATCAAATCCTTGAATACCAGTTGTCGCATCCACAGGATCGATTAATCTTTCTACTACATTTGTAAAAGTAGCAGTCTCATAATCATCTGGATGTTCAATAAGAGGCCACGATGACGCAGAATAATAAGGAACTCGGCAGTTGTTGTTGGTCCAAGTAAAAAGAGTGCTGTCTGGCTTTATGGAGGAGCTTATCCACAAATAATTTTGGGGCGACTTAGGAATTTGTTCTTGGACATAACCATTATCATAAGACAAAGCTTCATAAGTCGTTCCATCCACCCTTCGCTTGATTACTGTACCTGCATTGGGAGGAACAAAGTGATAAGAGGGGACAGTAACATAAGAAAGCGCGCTCACCGACCCATATACTGCGTCTGACCCACCAGGCCCTTGATGCAGTTGTAGGCGCTGCCGGAGGCCTCGATTTTTATCTATCTGATCTACGACTCGTACAACATTCGTTAGCGACGCGTCGGCATCAACATCGGCAGAGCCTGTATCACCAAAATTAACAAGATTTAGATTCCAGAAATTGAAACAGTTATAGATCGATAACACTTCATGAGCCGGATCGAGCGCGCCCAAAGAAGACTGCATCTTTTCGCCAGTTGCGGTAAAGCGAGAAACAGGAGTGCTTTCATCTTTTGAGCGATCTGGCATCTCATGATTCAGAGCCCCTCCTTCGTTACCTAAATTCGTTCCCAGCAGATAGCGTCCACGAAGGACGCGGTTACTCGTCTCAGGATAAGATGCAAAAGTAAAACTATTATTCACTTGGCTCTTAATAAAAAATAAATCATTGTTTTTGCGGCTCGTAAGAGCGAGAATTTCATATGTATTAGAATAATTGCCGATGCGCGACTGATGCAAGGCCCCCGAAGCGTCTGGCATCCGTACGGACGGTGTAGTTGTCGAACGAATATACTTAATGTTAACAGGACTCTTTGCAGCCTCAGTACGAAGACGATGGCCCGTGGGGATATTAGCATCATAACCCAGAGGAAATTCACCATTAGCCGCATTTTCGGGAGGATAGTTTGGAGGCACGATCGCAAGATAGTCTCCTGAGAGTTCTAAATTGTCACCGCCTAGGACTCCGCCAAATTGTAGTCTCCAACCCTCCGCACGATTGGCGCGATCGTCTGTACCGTCATTAAGGCGAGTATGGCGATAGAAGCGACCCCCTACGTGCTGTTCAGTAAATGGCCCTTGTAATGGTCGCGTATCTAATGAAGGTCCGACTATATCTTCATGTAGGTAAGTTATGGTTGCTCGTGATGACCAGTGTTCTACAAGCTCGGCATTGTAACCCGTCTTCACAGTTGAACTGTAGGCCTGAAAGGGGGCGCTTAGCCGACCCGTTTTGGGAAGGTTCTCCGCGTCAAGACGAACAATAGTAGGATCAAGCTTAAATCCTAGGGATCCCGTTTGATCGGGCTGCAGCTCATCTATGATATCGGGCAACTCTTCGACCTGAGTGCTAACTAAAATATTGGCTGAGGCACTCGACAAGGTCCCGACAGGACCAAACGGGGCGGTGGCCTCAAAAACAAAATTCAAACTCTTATTAGAATCAAAAGTCAGGCCGGCATTATAAATTTCGGGGAGCTCGACCTTGTATCGATAAGGAGCTCGTCGTTTATCGATGGTATTTTGATGCGTAGTAGAGATCCACATACGCTCCTTATCTATGTTAACATCTCCGTCGGAAGAAGCTAACTCTCCCGTATTTCGAGATGCACGGGTCTTCCACCAATTAGCGTTTTTGTTCTGGGGTGCGACGCCGGATTCGGGAAGTGGTGCATGGGTATATTGCCAGCCGGGACTCAATGGTAAAATACTGCGTATCTCGCCAGATAATTGAAACTCCTCGCTAACAGGCTCAAAGCCAGCTAGTTTGTGTTCATATTTACTTCGCTCCAATACATGACTTTCGATAACATTACGTATTTCATCATCAAACTGTGCGCCGGCGGGAATAAGTTGAGCTAAAATTTTACTTAGAGAAGAATCAAACCACTTGTAAAATTCATAGTATCGATCAAAATCAGGAGAATTCTGCACTCTTTCGAAGAATTTGCGTCTTAAAAATTTTAATTCCTTATATTCAGATCTGTACTTATTGGCGGCCTCTCCAACTAAATTATTAAAATCGTTAGCAGTCGCAAACATTTTAAGCATAGTATCTGAAATGGTGCGATACATGCTCTTTTCGATAACAAACTGATGGTTTAGGGGCCTAGAGGTGCGCATAAATACGACATCGTTATCAGCATCGACAACCGATATCATATCCATGGAATTTAAAATCTCGAAAGGAGCTAGCTCCGCCGCAAGCACATAATCGTTGTCAATGGAGTCAGTGTCAGCTGTGGGGAATCCATACCCATAGCCAGGATGTTGGGGTCCCATGAGATCGCCAAGGAAGCCATACCTCTCTGTCTCTTCCGTGGCTGAGCCAGACGAGTAGTCCGGTACTGCAAACGTTCCCAGCGCGGAGGAACCTGTCACCGTTTCAAAATCCCAATTCAAAACTAAGGTGTCTAATTCATCATAATCCAGCGTCAGGTACCCTTCCCACGGATTGGGGCCGATCCATGGCTCTCCCCAATGCGAAAACGGGAAAGATGAACTAGCTTGAAACAAAAACGGCCGCTTGCTAGGATTTGCGGGTCCGTAAGCCCGAACATCTAGTAAGTGTTGTTTTAATGTAGCAGGGGTGATATCGTCTAGCCAATATCGCATAAATCCAGCTTTAACATCAGTCTGAGTGATGACACTCGCCAATTCCCCGGCGTAATGGGCACCTACGAAGGGGCGTGTAGATCCAGTAATAAAGACTGGAACATCATCTGGGATATCGGCTGACAAAGAAGCGGTAACATTAAAGGAATTAATCTCTTCACCTGCATCCACATTGGTGCCCTTGAATTCAAGAACATAGGTAGTGCTCCCCGTAGACTCGGAAGACCCAGTCACATAGTCTTTAAGCGGATAGTCTACCGGCTTAACGGTTACTGCAAATCCCCAATTGGTATTATCATAAACATCAGCAAAATATGAGGTTGTTAACTCCGTCGGAAGCCATGGAGAAGTTGAACTTAGAACAAAACGCGCGTCGGTAGAATTAATCTCATCTCTAACCGCGCAAACATTATAATTCATGGGGTCGGAGGCCTCCCACTCCAAACTATTAGGTTTAGCAGGGTCGACTGTATGGCACCCGAACAGGGACGAAGAAACAAAAGGATAAAAATGTTCACTATAGGCAGTGCCGGGTTGATCAGGATCTGGCTTTCGGGGAAAGAAAATATACGATTCTAAAGTAGTAGCAAAGCCTCCAGATATTTGAATCGGCATATTCAAATAAGAGCGTGATACTCCTTGGGTATCAGCAACTGGTTCGCTATAGTCAGGAAGGTCGTTATTACTGGCTGAAAGGAACACTGTCCCTCTAAATCGATTCTGGTGATTAAAATCAACAAACTTTTTCTTGACCGAGTTTAATTCACGATTGCTTTGTAGATCATAAGTCGCTCGGTTGGCGTACATATTAAGACGATAAAGTTCATCGTCCACGCCGAAGCAACGAAGTAAGTTTCTAAAAGATTTTTGTGTGCCCTTGGTCTTAAAAATATTTAATAAATTGTTATAAATATTTTGATATATCGTGTTTTTAATGTCTGTGAGGTCTTCTTGATATAAAAGATCTTCGCTGCGGTCAGCGAGTCTTTCTAGCACGTCCGCATCTAAAAATAACTCTGGTGCTAAAAGACCGCGGGAAGCCAGAAGCCTACTAGCCAAGGTATTGGGCTTGGTAGAACCAGATACATATTGAGGATTTTCCAAGTCCCCGAAGGCTTCAATTTGTAATTGAAGCGTATCAAAGTGACTAGCAATAATTTGACTTAATTTTCTTAACTCATAACCATTATCCGGATCGTCCAGCTGCATCCAACTAGGGAAAAACGAATAAAGCTCCGAAGGGTTCGTGTTATCGTAGGCAGAACCCGATGCCCGAAGGGACGCAAGGGAGGCCGAAACGTCGGGATGAACTGAATAAAGGATTGGATCTTCAAATTCAAAAGCAGCTGCAGAGGCTGACATAATCGCAGATCCGGTGTTGCGTGAATACCTTTTATTATAGCCCTCCCACTTACCATTAGAAAGACGGCCGCCGTAATCTAAAACGACAGAATCAATAGTCGCATCACCAGTAATTCCCTCATTAAACTTGTAATAAACTCCTAAATCGGTATTCGCAGTATCCGTATTCGCACCCCCGCCTACTTGTGTAAACCAATAGCGGCCAATTTCCTGCGATGTCCTTTGAGTTTTCCAGTAGCGTACCTCATCCAGCGATCCGGAAAATTTGCCCCAACCTGGTGAACCTGTGATACATATGTTCGTCGGAGGAACTATGAGAGACCCTATCATGGCTTTTAGAGAACCGGTGGGTCCTGTAATATTTCCAATTCCACTTCCGGTTACAAATTGATCATTAAGATCGCCATTAACATAGAACTTAATGTCTAAGCCGTCCGTAGCATTGTTCTTAACCGTCACCGCATAGTGTTTCCATGTTTCTAAATCTTTCGCCGTTAGTCCCTGTCCGATAGATGCCGTCGCCACTCCCATGGGTGATGTCGATGAGCCAGAAAAACACGTTATAAGGAAAGGAGATGGAACACCATCGACTCCGCCCGTGAGTACAAGACTGAAGCGGCCGTAAGTATCACTTCCGGTATTTTCCAAATTATATAAATCAAAAATAACTTCCCTATTTGTCTTGGTATAGTCAAAGTCATCTTTCTGAAGCCAAAATTCCAGCGTAGAGCCAGAATTTTCCATATCACACATCAAGTTAGTTTGACGGCCCAGAGATGTATCCCAGATATTAGCGCTCTGGGTTTGAGGAGATACAGACCCCGTATTGGGCCCGCCATAAATATAGATGTATTCTAAATCGTCGGGCAATCCATAGCCATCACTAGAGATCGCCTCCGTGCGCGGGCCCCACCCCTTGGCTGAGATTTGGGCATATCCGGTCCGTCGTGGGTATAGTTTATCAAAAACGTAGAGATCAATATAAGATGCGCTGTTTTCCCATTCTAATTTTTCGGCCAACGAGCCATCATAGGGATAAGAATCTTGGATATAAGTCCATGCATCGCGGTAATATTCCTCGGCGGATCCATACTTGGCAAAATTTTCCGGCTTGGAAAAATCAACAGCGGGAATGAAGCGTTTCTCGGATATAATCTCGGCTTCGTGATAACGAACCGATTCTACAGCCTCTGCGATTTCTGCAGGCGTTTTATCGGCTAGCGTTTTTGTAACGCCAACAGAATCAAATAATCCTTTGAGAGTCATACGTTATAATTATTCTTCCACTCTAAATTTAAATTCAACAGGCTGTTCAACCCAATCAGCAATAGAATCATTATAGTATGCTAATTTAATCTTATAGGCATATCCGGCCTCTAGCATTCCTATGTCTAAATCAAAATAATTGCCTTTTTCGTCGTAAGACATAAGAGTACTTAAATCGGAGCCGGTGCCATATGCTACTGCGAGGAGATTATCCGTTGAGCGCACAATAGAGTATGAAGCACTAGGAATGATTTCCGTAGGATTGTTGGCCGTTGAAACGGTATAAAGTGTAGGATTCCAACTTCTATCTCTTACAAAGAAACGGAATCGGGCCGTTTCTTTGCGCGAATATTGTTTTCTTAAGTTTGTTAAACTAGTAACTCGATTAAATGTAGGAGCACTTTGGTAAGAGGGCATCAATTCAGGATAGATTGACCCGGTAGAAAATTGAACTCCTCCGGAGTGCCATACATCATGAACGGCTAATAAGCGAGTGCTAGCTGCTGTCAGAGCTAGTGAGCAGGAGTAAATGCCTGTACTCACGTAACTCGCGGTAGCATTGATATCTAGGGCCGCGACGACGTCTCCGCCCGCAGCCAAGTTGATTTGAGAGCCTGTTGGTGCTGAATTAGAACTGGAATACATCGATACATTAAGAACCCCGCTCCCAACTCCGGGTAGGTCCACAAGGCGGCCACGGACGTAGTTATACAAATAAAGCGTATTAAGATTATCTTCCTCAGGAGCAAAAGAGCTAGAGTAATAAAAGTATTCTCTATCATCACGCTTAGATGAATCCCAACGAGCCTCGATCACAGGACGCTTGAAAAAATATTGAGATGACCGTGAAGAAAACCTCTTGGTATAATAGGTGTCTTCGGATCCAGTAAGATTGTGTACGGGGCCCCCATATGAACCAGTGGAGCCGGCGGAACCAGAATAATAGGCCTCCTGACTCCCCGTCAATCGTATACACACTCCGTGATTGTTCTTTGTTGAAGCAATCCACTCCTCTACTAAAGGCGTGACATCTACCTCTAAATCCTCATATCCACGAGGAAAAGAAACAGTAAAAGTCGGATGGCGATGGAAATCCCCACCTACATTGTCCCACGCAGTAGAGTTGCTGGCATTCATCCAATTTGCGTTTCCTAAATCCGTATATTCATCCATATCCAGACCAGTTCCCTCGGACCAATCTTTTGTAAGGGCACGCACTGTTAAAATAAAATCCTGAGGTAACGTGTAGGCCGTTTCAACATTATAAAGACGCAAATACCACGACATCGAGCCCGACGCAGCGATCGCTCCATTGGTTCGATCCGTAATCATATCGGTTACTGGAAACCGAACCAAAGTTCGAGCCAGTTCTGAGCTTCGACCTTCCGTCGAAGCAGAAGTTTGACCATAGATAGAATAAACCTCAAGCGAATCTGCGTATCCCATATTCGAGCCAGTTCCCCGTGTGCTAAGGGTGTAGTCGTAACCATTGGTAATAATGGTATCTTGATCGGCGGCGTAACGTTTAATAGCCATTAGGTTACCGTTCCTTGTATATCACTGAATGGGTACTTCAGTTCAAAAACAGTATTGATGCGCGCGTTCAAATAGCGGCCGTCATTGGATAAATTGGCGCCAAAGGGATATGACACATCGGAATACTTTCCTCCCACTTTGGGGATCAACTGCACATCCAAAACATCAACAACTCCAGGAGCTTTATGTAATTCTTTATAAATGTCAACAATATACATAGATTCATTAATATCGAACACAGTGCTATTATAAAAATTTTGAAGACGTTGCATCGCCAGATTCAATGCATTAAATCGATTTTCTTCGAAATCAGCCACAATGCTAAACTTAATACCAAAATTTACTACCTGTGCAGGAAGAATGTCCAAAGTATCATTAATCATTTTATAATTATTCAGCCATGTTTTTAAATTAGTTTTGACTGTGTGGCTCGTGGGAATGAGATGGCCATTTTTATCTGTGGAAATAACATACATATTAAGATTACGGCGCAACGCATCAAAATCTCGCTCAATTGAACATTTCTTAATAGCCCCAAACTTGGGTGGCATGCCATACGAAATAGCCCTATAATCTTCTATGGTGACCGCACGATTTTGAGCGGCATAATAGCTGAACACTCTCTGTTTTATTTCTGCCGGGGAAGGTAGCCCAATATCTCCCGTGATAGGATTTTCATTACTTACTTCCAAAGAATCGGTGACTGAGTTTGCTGTTACTCGATTTAGACTTTGCACATCTGTATATTTAAGAAGTGGCGTGCCTACTGCGGTAAGAGTCTTTGCCGCTATATTTACATCCGCCGCATCGTTAACGCGATATACAATAGTAAGAGTGGTGTTAGAGGGCCCCACGCCAAATTTGTCTGTCTCAGTTAAATTAGTGGGATCAAAATCCTGTTGGGTGGTATAATCGCGACCATGAAGCTTCAACACGATATTACTAGGGTCTACCACCGCTGCATTAGACAGTTGATCCTCGGAACCATAACCGAACTGCAGGTAGGAACTATCTCGTGTCCGCTCTAATACAAACCGACGCGTTACCGGAATGGCCTTCAAAATGGCTGGGACGGTGGTACGATCTGCATTCATATTGCGTATGGCTTTAAAAACAATCTCTTGGGCTAAGTGATCGACTTCATAATACCGATTACCTTGGGAATCATAAACACTAATAATATCCGTAGGGGCTGCGTCAATCAATGGAATCTTACGAAACTTAGCAAATTCCCCCACCACGATTGTTTGTCTTACGATTCGTCCAGAAATCACGCGGCCGGAGGCCTTTACTGCGAACTTCAATGTAGCCCCAGTTGTTGGATCTTGAGTATTGGAAACAATCTGATTATCGGGGTGAGAAAAATCTACGTCATCGACCAATGTGAATTGCTGCCCTCCATTGGCACTAAAAGTCGAGTTCGAGCGCAGCACAGGCAAGTAACGTTCGTCGGGGGCACCGGTCGTGTCAGCTGGGACGGAAATGTAGAACTGAGCCTCTCCAACAGAAGAAAAGTCTGTCGCATACTTATAACCTAGCTGACGGGCTATTTTAACTACATTATCATATTCACTAGCAGTATCTAAAAAGTTTTCATTTACTTGGTAATCTAAATAATAGGAAAGAACATCTCCCACATATGAAACCGTGTCCAATACCAAAGAGCCGAAGCCCGCAGTATTAAAATCTTTATAAGTATCAGGATAATACCGTTTTACATAATCTAATAGATTAGAACGTATAGATTCAAAATCACGTCCACTATAATTTATTATCTTAAGTTTTTTTGTGCTGTTGCTCGCTCTATCGTTTGCCATTCTTTAATATCCCCATTTTTTATAGTGCATTGTTGGCGCCAATGGTTAAACTATCAGCGGATGCCAAACTAGGTATAGCAAACTCCACTGAGATATCTAATATTTGATCCGTGTAATCCTTACTCAAACCGTGTGTATTAAATTTAACTGCACGAATTTCAATAAAAGGTAAATAAAGTGCAGTCTGTTGCCGAATCTTCGAAGCAATTTGAGTATGAAGAAGTCGGGTATTTGGTTCAAATAAATACCTCCTCAAGCCTACTCCAAACTGGTTATCCATTATACGCTCGCCTTGTGCTGTCAACATTAAATTAATAAAATTCTGCTTTGCTACCTCTTTAAGTGTCTTCGTTGCCTGATAGGCACCTAGTTCGGTGTCAAATCGTAACGGATATTTGGGAGAAAAGCCAATCATGTACATGCCTCTTATTAATTATAATTAGTACAAAAAAATATCTTATTCGCTCTCAGTCGCAATCAGCAGGATCATCGCTGGTTTGAACTTGGTTGATCGGGAACTGACTGAGTTGCAAAAGTAGATAAATTATCCCGAAAGGCGTAAGAGGAGGCACGAAGAAGGTATAAGGGAGACTCCCTTCTAAATCAATCCCGTCTTCTTTGCTGACGCGGGGTTTTAACCTAGCGGGGAAAGTCGGATCATCGGGGTAATTCAAATCAATATGATTGTTGATTTCTTGGATAATGTCATCAATGTTGAGATTACTCGGGGAAGCCGGGCCTGATGGTAAATCGGCGGCGGCTGTAGGATCAAACTCATCGGGACATGGAAGTTGGAGCTGGGGCGTATTCATCAAGGCTCCTGCTAGGCCGGACGCGGAGTTGCCTGCATCCAAAATTTGTTGCAGCTGCTGAAATCCTCCCTTTGAGGTCTCCCGTATGAGTTTGGCCAACATCACGTGCGGCTCTGTCATTTCAACCACCCCCTTGAGAATGTGCTTGGGTGTTTCTTTCAACATCTTATTGAGGAAAGACCTTCCCAAACCTGCGAACGGGCCCATGGCGTCAAGGGCACCATTCATCGCCATATTCTGAACTGCTGTTACATCGCAATTGGTAGTAGCGGCATAGTCGTCGTCCGCAAATGCAGCTTGCATCGCCAACAACAAAATATACTTTGTATCTTCAAATATATCGATGGTACTAAAAAGATCATAATAAGTTCGCAGTTCTCCTACCAAATATAGATACTGTATTATTCGTTGGACGTCAATCGTCTCAGCATCACCAAACAGAGTCTGCACGGCTGACTGGGATGCAAGAGCGGGGATTAATGCAGGGAGCGCCTCAGTTTGATAAAGGTGCTCTATAAAGCGACTAAACCCTCCGGAGTACCCCACTCCAGCGAGGGCAGCTGTCTCAAGAAATGGCAGGAAAAGGCTGTCGGCGCCGAATAGTAGATGGCTCACCTCAAAGGTACTATTATAATCAGTAGCAAAGTGTGCTGAGAGTTTGGTGCCGTTGGTGTGTACACCATAAAAGCTTTTGTACATTTGAACATACGGTTCGTTATCAGCTAACATCGTATAAATAATTTCATCCTGACTCTTGTGATCGCTAGGAACACCTATGCCATGTTCGTAAGAAGGCGTTACATAGGCTATCCTATTAGCCATCTTCACGGAGGGGAAAATAGAATTAACCAAAGTAGTAACCCCCTCAGCTGACATCGCGTCGAGGGCTGTTATGAGTTCGGTCTCGGTGGGATATGTTTCCATAAGGTCCACCATCAATTGATAATTGTCACGGTTTTCGGGCTCGAGGGCTGGGTCATCGCCGTAAAAATCTAAAAACGATCGTCGCCCCCCGGCGGAGATGCCATCACCCGAGTCGCTGGTAAAGCGCTTATCCCTAATGGCTAAAAAGAATTGAACTGGTGTGGGATAGGTGTTCTCCCAGGCCATGTCTAAAATATTAAAAGCTGCCGAGTGTAGGGGATATCCGGGTGAGGGAAAAAGCAAACTACTCAGTGTACCAGCTGTGAAGTGGGGGAGGCTGTAATCCGCGTGATGATTTTTCCAGCAACGTCTGAACGCGACACTTTCGATCACAAAATTCTTTGATTCTAGCTTTGTCCAGCTCGTCGCGCCCCCAGTGGGCATGGCCGTATCCGACACACCGTCGCCGCCGAAATCGCCGAGTCGGACATCGGAGGACCATACCAAAGATCCGTCGGGCACTATATTTGATCCATGTAACACATGATCATTATAAACATAACGATTTTCATTCTCGCTATCGATACTAGCGGCGACATTTTGAGTCTCCCAGTGAGGCGGGTCGCTAGCGCCAAAGCCGGAGCCGACATGACCATCATAAATCCAAGTTTTAATGCGATCACACCTCATTGCTGGGATTACCTCTAGGCCTTGATTGCCTCCATCCATATACTGAAGGTCTGATGTTGATACTAAATCGTATGAAAAGGGGATAGCTTTAAGGGGAGACGTGTAAACTGGGCCCGGTGCCCATTCCACTATCTGTGCTCGACGGCCGGTATTGTTGCCGATACCGTTGGGACCAGGCACCACTTCGGTTTGACCGTCGGGGGCTCCTGGTAAAGCCTGTGCTACTGTATGCATCCAATAACGTATCAGTGCATAATCACTTAAAGTTGTTTTACTCGAATCATCCCAAGTGCTATCTCCCAACTCAATATGTGAGGCGCCCAAAATATTAGAGTTTTTCATGGCACCATTGGTGCCCCCCGAACAACCGCCCTGGCGTTCAGGATATGATCCGGCCAAGAAAAATGGAATAGGGAGATCTCCCACTCCATCGGGAAGAGATTCGACCAATGCATAGAGTTCAGCAATAGGAGCAAACAACTCTATAAAATCAGGAAAGGGAATAAGATATGTACTTCCCCAGGCCGGCTGGTTGCCGAAATTAAAATAGTCCGAAATAGCTTGTAAAGAGGCTATTACCTCGGGAGTTGTAAAGGAAAAAACTCCACCCGATAAGGCCGCGGCCATGGCTGTCGCTGAATATTCCACCTCAACATATCTTTCCTTTACTAATGCACCGTAATCCAAGAAAGACTCGACCTCGTTGAGTGCTTGTTGGTAGATAGTTTCGTGGGTGCTGGTGGCTGAAGTGAGGTCAGCTTCTAATGCCGACCATAGCAGATCTCCCTCATGGATATAATCAAGGCCAACATAATACATAAGGGCCGGTGGGGCGGTGGGTGGATAAAGATTATTAATAGAATAAACAGTTGTTGTCGAGGAGGGCGTAGCAGTCGCATAGCCATGCTGTTGAACGATCCATGGACTCGGAATTGCATGATCGCCGGATCCGTTTGGTCCTGCAACATAACTTTCGGGATTCCACATATCAACATCTAAGATGCCCTCATACAAAAACGTCTCGATCACATTATCGCCACGAATGTTAAACACTTCTCGAATTTGATCTGCAGAACCAACGAGACGTTCTTCCAACATATACTGTATCGCAACTGATTGTAAGTCGGTATCTTCCAAGCTCGTGTTTTCATTCACGGTTGCCACTACGCCCATTAAAGTGGCAGGCTGGCCACTGAGGGGATAAGAGAAAGTGGTGCCCACGCGTACTATCATCTTGCGTACCAATAACGCTGCCGATTTTTTTACAATTTTTGGCAGCCCGAGATTAGCAAAAAACTGAAAGTTAAAGGATCCAATAATTTTGATGGTTATCTGATAGAGCAACTCGTTCAAAAGTGTTGTGCTGCTTAAGAATTCGGTTCCGTACCGCGCGGTGATAAAAATATTTTTGAGTATGAGATCCACCACCAAAACTTGGAAATAAAGGCTTACAACCCCGAGCAGTGCTGCTTCGCGGACAGGGCCTAGATCAGAAGCTTGTTCAGCGCAAGCAGCCTGCAAAAACTCATTCAGAGCGTTCTGCTTAATGCTGTCTACGTCTAACAAATCAGCACCAGCAATTTGACCTCCGCCAGCACAAAACTTAGGAAATAGATTCAAGTTATTCATCCCCTCTAACGTAAAAAGAGGAGATGTAGCAGTTCTATAGGCAGCCGCATTAAATAAGGAAAAATAAGCAAAAGGATAGAGTTTTTTCTCACATAAGGTGGCCATAGGCGCTTGGGCTGCAGCGGTCGAGAGCGGTAAAGTGTTATAGAGAGAAAAAAGGTCACCCTTGAAGAGAACGGCCTCATTCCTTCTCAGATCTACGGTTGTGGGGTCCAGTGTGGTCATATTATTGGTGGCGGCGGCAAAATGGTCCGCAATGCTGCCATGATATATCATTATTTTATCAGCGTAGTCGGGACCTGTGGCTGCAGGCGCGCCGGCAGATGTCGTAGGGCGTCCAGAAATACTAAAAACAGTGCGTTCACCCATACCCGTAGCCGAGGAATCCGAAGAAATGGGAATCTGACTCTCGAAAGCCCAGCGCTGGGCGGAATGGATGGCCGTGTAAATACTCGGATCGGGTAGTGCTGCGCCTGGAGACAATTGAAAAATGGGACTGCTTTCGAGATCGGTTTCGAAAGTATAATAAAGAGCTTGAGTACGGGGGGCCACCTCATAAGTTAATCGAGACTGTAAATTAGCTATATTAGCCATAGGATCTGTAGTGTCAAGGTCGGTCAGCTGGTTCGCAATCGTCTGAAATTCAGCAAATTCAGTTTGCAGATTTGTGGGAATTAGCCCCGTAAAGAAATCAGTTACCGCGGCGGGGGGACCGGGGGGATCGTTAGGCGATGGCATTGCTTCCTGTAGGGACGCCAACAATTCCTGTGTACTTTGATTAACAGGATTATTCGGATCGATGACCAATAAATTTTGCTTAAAA
>Ga0209756_1002574_pt1 | contig 15563 bp, 12 predicted proteins | sample ETNvirenome_6_85_FD_184071 | JGI IMG/M metagenome (GOLD analysis project Ga0209756, IMG submission 184071) | Marine viral communities from the Pacific Ocean - ETNP_6_85 (SPAdes) (version 3) | ecosystem: Environmental > Aquatic > Marine > Oceanic | place: Pacific Ocean | collected 2013-06-19
ACAAGGTCAAAGAAGCAATTGATATCCAAGCTTATTTTGGCAGTGGAAAATGACTTATAGAAAGCGTTCAGGCGGGTGCTAATGGTGTCCCAGCGGTGTCTAAGAAAATCAGGGCAAACTTCATTTAGCGATTTACCCTCAACGAATAGAGAGGCAATGAGAGCATCTTTTTGTGAAAAAGCAGGGTTGTAGTTCCAAGTCGCAGATACAGCGTCGAAGTTAAATTCTTCGCAGTCATAGATTAGTTTGCCGTCGTGGTATATGCCGACACAGTGTTTTTTATCGTCTAAGGTTTGGACTAACAAGTATCACTCTTAATATCCACCACCACCGGATGAGCCACCAGATGCAGGAGTAGAGGTTGTGGTTGCTGTTGATGTTTCTATTGTATCAGAAGATGATGCAGAAGTCAACAAATTACTTTTCATAGGTGTTGTTGAGATTTGGTTACTTGTTGGGAAGCGTAATATTTTAAACACACCACTAACATAACTCTTTGCTTCATCAATGCCAACCGTTTTGTGTATGTGTATACAATTTTTTACAACTTTGTTTATTTTTTTGTTATCTAACGGCTTGCCCATTTCATAATTCATAATTTGAGGATAATATGAAATCCAGTATGCGTCGTTATACTGGCTATCCATTTGTTGTTGTGATAATTGTTGGCGTTGGATAACTTCGGTTAGAGTTCTATCACAAGCAATCTTGCCTGAAGGAAACGGTATCTTGTTTACTTTTGAATTATTTCGTTTTTCAAGATAATATTTTTCAATATTTACCCTACCTGCCTTAGTGACTTGAGATAAAACTGGATAATCTTTAGCATAGTTGTTATAAAACTGCGTTAGATAAACCTTAATCAAATCATAGTCATAGTCTTTTGCTTTATAAAAATATTTACTGAACAAATTATCAATTGTTATATCATATTTATTCATATAGTTCTGCATTGCAGTTGAGCCAATATCTGCCACGATTCTTTTTGGATTATTGATATCTAACATAAACCCAAACTTTTTTAAAGACTTTACATAAAAATCATAATTCACGCTTGTGAAAATATCAACACTTTTGGCATCTGGCGGAAGTATATCTAAGACCAATCCTGTAGTGGAGATCGGGCAGTTTGCCGAAACTATGAACGACGATCTCGATAAGTGTATGTTTTTTCCAACATAGTCAAATAGTTTAATTGTCAATGACATAAAGTCATCAAAGTTCTTTGTAATTGCACCTTGAGTCTTCAGAGGGTTTTGCAAATATTTATTCACTAAAATATAGTATAAGCCCTGGATGTCTCTGGCATAAATTTCGTGTGCGCTCTTCCACCCACTTACCGGATAAACTGCCTCTCGTAAAATATCGTTTTTAACAATGTTTGTATTAACTGCTTTTAAATAATATTCTTTGAAATCTTTAAAAGCATCCACAACAAAATTTAAAGCATATAATGTTTGATCATCCTTAGTGGATAAGGATGATAAATAACTCTCAGACAAATATATGATGTCGCCATTTGAGTTAACCTTACCATAGAAAGGATTGTCAGAGATTGAAAAATAATTATTACACGATGATGCTCTTTTTAAAAAACGCTTAAAATTATTATCTGCTGCAAATATTGTGGCGCTGGAAATGTTGGATAATCTCATTAGTTATTTCTCTCAGCAATCGCTTTGGCGTAGGCGGCGTGCAAGATCATAATGCTTCTCTTGGATTTCGGATCATTAAGATCTTCTGCATTGACAAAGCGAGATAGATATGAAGTCTGACATTTACTGGGTCTTAAATCAAGCTTACCTGGCGTAAATCTTATCGCGTCACCGAACGAATTCCACTTACTTTCTATATTAGTTTCCCAATCTAAAGATTCACCTAAAGTTAAAGTATGTGAAACACGAATACAAAAATAATATCCACCAAGACCTAGTTGACGGGCGAATGATTCAACATCGTCCGTGTATCCCAGATCGAGTGGGTTTGGGTCAATATAAAAAGAGGTGCCCGGTCTAAAGAAGTTGTTGCCTTCTAATTGCAATGACGCATTGTATTTTTCCCGCAACAATGAAGTTCCGCCAAAATCCTCGCCTTCAAACATTCTTGCCTCACGAAGACCTGGCATATCCTCTCTTTGAAATGTGACATTTCTAACACAACCATTTTGAGGACTATTGACTGATACATGCGGGATGTTTTTTTCTCTATCTCTCGCCCTTCTTGTTACACCCACTGGCAATGGTAGATTGGGATTAGGCGTTGTGCTAATAACATTTATCGATACGGGTGACAGTTTGTTTGTTGCCTGATTGTTAGCGAGATTTTCGATTGCTGACATTGGAATCGCAGTGTAAGACTCATCGATACCAGACACACCACGAGTAGTCCACGCCTTCGAGTCTGGCACAAAAAGACCTCTTTTGTTTGTAGAGTTGATTGTATATTTGTTGGAGATAAGCTCAGGGGGTTCAACGTTTGTTGTATTTTTGCCATCATTTTTTGATGCCTCATCAAATAATCTAACAGCCCATCTAAGCAGAGCATTAATATAATCTTTAATAAAGAAAGTGCTTCTGCGAGTGCCTCCGATATTAGAAGCAAACCACTTCTTGAACTCAACCATTGCAATTGGAATATCGGCAATATTGATTGTTATCTCGGCATTAGGTGTGGCGGGGTTCTGGTAAGTCACATCTCCTGTAATAATGTCTCCCAAAAGGTCATGAAGCTCTAAGATTCTGTCTTGTCTAACTTTATTTATTCCCTTTTCCCAGTAAAAAGGTCTAATAAATGCTGTCTTTGCCGCTTCTTCAACATTATTTCCAGAGTATATCAAATTAGTTGATTTTTTAAATAATTTTTCTTGCATACTTAGTGAACCTTCGCCAAATCTATTATTGGCTGTCAGAACCTCAAGCGCCACTTCAATTAAATCACCCAAGAAAGTAAACTCAATTTGAACTTCGTTTCCATCAATAATGTTAGAGACATCGTTTGTGGTAAGAGCATCTATAATTTCTTCCTCTGTTTGATTGCCGAGGTTGTCAAGAGCAGATAGTGTTTCAACTTCGTTCGCCTTGATGTCATTATTGGTAGCTCCTGGTAATTCTTCCTCTGATATAAAGTACACATCGCCAAGATTTTGTATCCAAGGCTCGCCGCCGGATTCAATCGGAGATAGATAAGAATTAATTTTATTGAGAACGTGATCAGTTTTTGCAAAGTGAAGATAAACACGAGATTTGATTTGGTCAAGTGTCAAATTATCCTCGGAATACTCATCAGGGATATCATCACCATTGCTGTGCATGAGCATAATTCCATATAAGCCATTGATCAATAGGTTTCTTTTTAAGATCATTAACTTGTCAAGAGAAGTTTGTATTTTGGTTAGCCCCTCTTGCTTGGATTCCTCGTCGTCTAATTCTCCGCTAAGAACCTCCTCCTCAAAGTTGCTTAAATTTACAGACTGCTGATTGTCCTCAGTTAAGCCTAATTGTCTTGCTAATGCGTTGGCAGTTGCCCCAAACCCGCCTACCGTTTCAGCGAATGGATCTATGACAAACTCACTAAGCTCGACAGCACCCTGTGCTGGCTCTGGGAGAGTTTCTTGTACTTTACATCTCTGGTCATTAAGCCTTAACTCTGACTCAAGGAACCAAGGGTCAAACATTAAGTCGTTAGTTCGTGATGTTGTTGATAGTCCTGTAGCGGCAACAAAATCTAAAGTTATTGTGGTGCCCTCTCTTTCATTAAATTGAATTTCGTTTTGCACCAGATTTAAGTAGTAAACTTCCTTTTGACCCTCAAGCATTTCTTGTATTTTTTCTTTAACATCAGCGGCTGGGGGCTTCTTCATGTTGTTGTACACGGACTCTGGTATTGGTGCATAGCCAATTTCTACCTTGATCCTTTGTTTTATAGCGTCATAGAAATCGCCATTTGAGGCTTGTTTAAATATTGAGTCTTTTAAATCGATACCAAATCGTTTTGCAAATCTCTCGTTAGCGTCACCTGCAATTGTTATGTCGTCTTTTGCTAAGTCCTTCTTGATTAGATCGATCCAAGCTACTCCCTCATCAAACTCGCGTTGCATCTCAGGTGGGGTTTGAGCGAGATCAAAGTTTGCCCTTATATTCCCTGCAATTTTTTGCCTATCAAAAAAGTGCCCAAGCTTTTGAGCGTATAGTGTCATTTTGAAAGTTATGTTGGTATCAATTTCTGCTGGGTTTCCTCCGAGCCTAACAATATCAATACTCTCAATGTTAACACCAGGATTGCTAATTTGATTAGCCATGCCACTTTGGATAGTCCCTTGGTTTCCTTTTGTTGTAAGAAGTATGTCTGCCTCTTTATCTCCAATTATAATGGTCTTATACACATTAACATAAGGATACAAATTGGTTCTTATGTAGTTTGGCAGATCATCGATAAATGTTATCTTTTCTTTGTTGGTCAAAGCATTGGCAATAAAGTTAGAAAGATCTAATTTATTACCCGCGTTTTCTGGCACTGCTTTTTTAGTAAAACAAGGTTGCGGATTGTCACCTGGCTTTGATTGAGCCGTTGAAAGTTGAGTTTGGAACCTCGTGTTTTTCCGATTTCTTCCAACTCTTTCAATAATCTCCTGAGCGTTAGCGAGAAGATACGCTTGAAGTCTATAGTTGGCTATAGTTATATCTGCCATAAATCACCTACAAGTAATATAGTATAACATCAATTGGTGTTGGAATCAATATAACATCACCTAAATTAACACTAGACTCTGATGGCTTTTTATTATAATGAGCGATAATCCACCATAGCTCTGGGCGCTGATAATATTGGTCAGCAAGTTTGAAGTATCGATCTCCAGTTTTCCAAACATGAGTAACATATGTAATGCCTGAAATTTTTTGTATATCGGGCAAAGTCTTTGTGCCATATTGTTGCAAGTCAGAAATGTTTTTATTTTCTAAAAGGTTTTTATATGACGCATCATTGTTTAAAAAAACAAAGCGATTTCTATTTCTAAATTTTTTTGTATAAGCCATAACTACTAATAATTAGTCCTCAATGATAATGTTACCACTTGAATCAATTGTATAATAAATCGTCGGGTTTTTTCCTACTTCATATCGGGGCGGCGCTGACCCTGTTGGATTTGAAGGGACTTGAGAGTTCGACGGCACGGGGACATTATCCTGGCTCATATACTCAAGCTTAGGATAAGATTCTGGAGTGCCGTGTGGCCAATCTTTATTTTCGTTTTGTGCCCATTTAAGTGATTCGCCGGGACGACGGGGACCGCCAAAACCGAGAGGATAGTCGTGTAAAACCGTAAAAGAAATTGACACCTCCAGTTCTTTTGGATACACAACCCCTGGGTCAAAATGGTATACATGTGCATCATCTGTTAATTTGCCATAGCCTTGTGCTGCTAGTTGATCTTGATAATCGCCAAGCCCATATTGGCCTTGAACAGGACGGTTGCTGTATTCAAAAACACCCGCATCAAAGTTTGGAGTAAAAGAAAAATTTGTGAAAAAAGCAAATTCATTTTGTATTAGGCTTCCAAAGTTTACTCTTATGTTAAACAACGCTCCTTCAAAATTATATCTAACGCTGCCTAAAGTAGTTCGCTCTGTTGGGTCAATACCTAATTGGGGTAGCAGTACAAGGTTTCCTTGGTTAGCGTCCTCCACTTGAACAGAGTAGTTTCCATATACAAGCTTTGCCATCTTTGAGCAAAAATCTAAATTACTTTTTGAGTCGAGCACATTTCTTGCTGGTAGTTTAAAAGTCATTTCTATTCTTCTATTTGTTTGCGAGTATTTGTATGATGGATTAAGTTGTCCAAAAGCACCGGGCGGATTGCTCCAATTTGATTCAAACGATTCATTAAAGTTTGTCAAGAAAACATATCTTTTAAAATTATCGGGGTCTCTTGCAACAATATTACGAGGGTCTACATACACTCTACTTATCTCTAAGGGAAAGTATATGTTGTCGCCAGTGTCTTTTACAGTTGGAAAGTGATAGCTCATATTTTCTTATAGTAATTTGGATAATCTGGTGGATAGGGCTGTTGCCAGTCTTCAGAATTAAACAATTGGTCTGCCTCCTCAAAGGAATGAATTGTTGGGATAAGTGCCTGAGCAGAAATGGCAATTGTCAAGAGAATTGGATATATCTCCCCCTCAGTTTTAGCGCCCGTGCGGTCGGTTTTGGGTGTAATAAATCCCTGGTCCATTTCCAATGAATAGTTAATATTTTTTATAAGACAGGCAACAGCAGAGTCATCATTGCCATCGTTTAAAAAACTTAATCCTTTTATGTTAATATACGAACCGTATGCTAAATCAGATCCTTCTTGCAATTGCGGGTAAAGCATCTGAATTAGCAAGTTTACACTTTGTCGATTATGGCGAGCCTCTTCAACAGACCCATTTGCAACAACAAAAGTAAACTCTATGTTTCTTGACACGGCTGATTGTTGATAAATGGGATCCATTCTGCCAGCAAATACTCTTTCAGAAAACTCTGGTGCATGAACATCCGTAAAAGATTGAATTGCTGCTGGGAACTCTACTGTGTGCCCTGTAGCTTGGTGTACAAAAATAAGTCTATAACCTTTTCCAACAGCCTCGGCTCCCGCAGAGGTGGCTCCTTTAAACATTTCTCGCATTATTGGCTGAACTGGCATAATAGTTATACAGCGGAAGTAGCTGGGCTGACTCCTGATCTACCGAAGTGTCCGTTGACCTGTTTGGCGAAGTCTTTTTTTCCAATCACGGCTGTGGCTTCAACTTGAACTGGTCTGGTGTTAAGATTTTTAACCTCTCCAATCAGTGTGTCAAATTTTGCACCTAAATTATTAATCGCAGATGCCATTTCTGGATTGCCACCAGCCATGCCTCCAAGTGCATTCATTAGGTTGGCATTGTTAATAACCGCTGATTTTGGTGGCGGCACAATCATTTCTGGTTCTGCGTTGGGTCCACCATCACCAGCAATTTGAACTTGATTCGAGCTAAGAGATGGAGTTGCGTCTGTTCCCTCGTTCCAGAACTTAAGTTTCTTTAAACCTCTGCCAACTGACTTTGCAGCACTGCCAAGTCCTCTTCCAACCATTCCTATGGGCGACCTAGCGATGCCTCTCATTAGACCTTTAACTGCACGACCACCGAAACTCTTAAGCCCGCTGCCTGCTTTGCCAAGAAGCCCTAAAGCTGCCCCACCAAACTTTTTAACACCTCCAAGAAGTTTTGGTCCAAGAGTCTTAACTCCTTTTAGAAGCTTTGGTCCTAAAAACTTAACACCATCAAACGCCAGCATAGCTTGTCCAAGACCTGGGATTGCTCTCGATCCTAATTTTGCAAGCAGCTTTCCTCCGCCGAGTTTACCGAGTGCTCCGCCGAGTTTGCCTTTTAGAAAGCCGCCTGCGCCGCCGAGTCTACTGAGCCCGCCTTTTAGAAAGCTGCCTGCGCCGCCGAGTCTACCCTTGAGCACCCCTCCGAGCTTGCCTTTCATTGATGAAGCGAGGTTGCCAATGGTGCCGCGAACTCCGCCCTGAGTGAATCCGCCACCCATTCCGGGTGGAAGGGCTGGACCTTCTCGACCGGCACGAAAACCGAGTCTGCCAATTCCATCGAGTAGTTTGCCAGTTACTTTGCTCTTGAATTTGCGCTTGAATTTGCCCAGGAGTCCGTCGTCTCCAGCGCTGGAATCGCCGGAATCGCCGCCTCCCATCATTCTAACAAAGAAGGGGTTTTTTTCAGTGCCGTCCGCTTTGACTTTTTTACCAAAAAGTTTTTCCGAGACTTTATTTTTTGCTTTGTTTAGGAGCATGCCGCCGCCGATGGCACCAGCACCTGCGACGATACTTCCAGTCGTACCTCCCATTCCTGGCAATGACTTAATTCCCCGAACGGCTTTGGCAAAGCCTCCAACTATAAATTTAGCGAAATCCATCAATGGCTGAATAGCAACTGCAAATTCACGCGCAAGTGCCAAAAGCTCATCTTTAAGAGCCATTGTAGCTTTAAGGTTTTTTTCTCTTTCGTCGGCTTGTTTTTTCTGCTCTTCAGTTATTTCTTCAGAAAGAAACAGACCTCGTACTTCTTGCTCGTTGAGCCCGCTTGCGTTTGCGATTGCTTGTCTTTGAAATACAGTTAGCTCTTCAAAGCTTCCAACAGATGATTGAAGCTGATCTCGTAATAGCGCTGTTACTGCCTGTGGACCTTCTAATTGTGCCTCAAGCAGAGCCGTGGTATCAAATGTTTGTGTGCCGAGGACGGCGTTTAAATTACCGGCAGCCTTGGCTGCTTCTTCAAATGTATCAAATTTTCCGGCGATGCCAATTAAGCCGTCAACTGCTATTCCCGTCTCAAGCGATTGTTCCTGTAATTCCTTAAATGCCGGGACAACTTGGTCTGCCGCTAAAGATGCTAATTGCGGCAGTGCCTTATTGAGACCTTCAACTGCTTGATTAACAGATATTCCAAGTTCACCAGCAAGCACTCTCGCTTCTTCTGTAACTTTTTCAACTCCCTCCTTGTTCATTCCAAATGTTCTTGTTAGACTTTGGAACACGCCCGTAGTAGTAGAAGCAGAAACTCCGAGACGCTCTAATTGTGCTACCTCATCGGCAAGCACACTCTGCACTTCCGCACCCATTAAACCAAAGCCAGAAAGACCCTCTACAAGATTCTGTAATGCGGAGGCTGAGTCGTCAGCGGTCACACCAAATCGTCGATTGCTTTTCTCAATCTGCAAAATTTGCTTGTTAAAAGTCTTGCCCATGCCTGTTGCGCGGGCAAACCCAGAAGTGGCATTATCGTTGGCAAGGAGCAGTTCTTTTGTATTTTTTTGAAGGGCTCCGGCTGCGGAAGCTGCAAAATCAAGATTATCAACATATTCCTTGATTGATTCTATTTGGGCTTCAAGAGCTTTATTATATTTATCCGAGCCTTTTTCTAATTTTGATAACTCTTTGCGTGTTTTAAAGAAAGAACCAGCAAGGGTATCTGAGCCGTCAGTGACTCCGGTCAGGGCTTGAAATGTGTTCGCTAATTGATTATTAAAATTAGTAGCAGCTTGTTCAAAGCCTTGAATTTCTTTCTTGGCTTTAAGAACTGAATCAGCAAGCTGATCGAACGCTGCATTTTTTTCTTGAACACTCTTGGTGCTGTCATTGAGTGTATCTGCAAGAGCACTAAGCTCATCACCAAAGTCTTGGAGGTATGCCGAATCTTCGATTTGTTTTTTTAAAGCTGCAAAGGCTTTTTTTAGCGCTGCGGGATCGAGTTCAAAATCTGCCATATTTAATCACCCCCCTAACTAAATGGCCACTTGATTCCTGTGGCTCTTTCAAAATTTTTAATTGCCCTATCTAAAGAGGACTTGTTTCTATAGGTTCTTTCATTATCGAGCCCATATTTTTTCATAGCTAAGAGATATTTTCCTTCTTCTGCCAGTGCTGATTTAAATAAACCTACGTCAGATCTGCTTCCCCTAACTCTAACGGGGGGCATGCCACCTGCGCCGAACATACCTTGAAGCATCAATCTAATTTGTCCACCAAAGGCTGCAAGACCAGTCTCGTTTAAAAGTCCCTCTTTCTTCATATTTAAATTAATTTCAATCGGGACCAAATCGTTTGGTTCATTCATTATAGAAACCTCCAAGTATACTTATCTCTTATAAATAGTTTCACAAAAAAAGAAACGGGCAATAAATGCCCGTTTTTATTATCTTGCTTTCTTTTTGGCTTTTTCATACTCTTTGTTCTCTTGTTCAAAATGATCTGACAATCTTTGTACAAACCATTCACGCAACCTTATTGGAAGGTTGTATGCTTCGATAAAGCTCCATCCTCCATGCATTTTTAAAAAGAAAAACTGCTCGTATACATTAGCCATATAGTTATCAGTTAGGCCAAAAAAACTCCGAAGTGAACGGCACCGCCATTTCGGATGTCGTTCCGCAAGACGAACAATTAACCTCTTGTGTCATATCAACATTGGGGGTCACTACCTGTACACATGCTCTAAGAAAACGTGCGTCTTGTGCTGGCATATTATCAATAAAATTGTTAATCTCTGAAGTCACATTGACATCGTTAACAGAAACTACAAGACGCTTTAACAAGTTAGTGGCTGATGCTTCAGGTAGGTTGAGCTTTTTAGTTTTTAGTGCGACCTTTTCAAGATACTCTTCATCTTGTCCAGTAAGCAATTTGAATTCAACAGAAAACTGAGACTTTGGCAGCTTTGCTACAAATGTGCCTTCAGGAGTCAGATAAACATTTTCATTATCGTCCTCGGGTATTGTTCCATTTTGATGTGGGATTTCAGACAAATCAAACTGATGCTCAATTGAAGCCTCACAATTGGGACAAGTGACATTTACATTATATTGCTCGCCATAGCCAGAAATTCTAGCAGCGAGAATAACAGCATTCTTATCACCAAGCAACAAGTCATTGACATTAACACTAGTCTCAACAATCAAGTTTTCAATCAACCTGTCAATAGCCAAGCCATTACGAAGCAAAGCTGGTGAAGTTAGAATGTCTTCATCCTTTGCTGTCATAAACCTCATCTCAATCACTTCTTTGTTATGAAGGGGATGATCAGGTGGATAAAACTTGCCACGAGACGGAAGCTCGACAAATTCAGTTGGAGTTACATACGAAAGCGTAGCTGGCGCTGCCGGTGTTGCTGGCGCTGTCGTTGCAGCAGTAGCATCCGTGGCAGCAGCAGTTCGCTGCTTATTTCTAGACATTTACACCTCTTTTAAAATAGTCTATGCACATTATAACTTATCTGTGCTTATATTTTAAATAGTTTTTAATAAAATTATTTACTATGGAGTGCGTACAAGAGGTGTCTCTGGATTTAATTGACTTCCTCTGTTTTGGGTGCTGTACTCAGCCCAGTCATATCGGACGGTTAAAGAAATTTCAACCATGTCTTCAGAGTCATAGGAGTGATCGCCAAAGTTAACAGATGTAAAGAAAGCATTAATTAATTTCCATTCACCCTCGATTACTGATGTGTTGCCTCCACCGGCAGGAGTTGCAATTTCTTGAATCTTAATATCACCAAGACCTGAAGTGGCAGAGTCCTTAGTAATTGTGGTGCCGACAGCAGTGTTAAAACTAACAGGAACTTGGACACCGATTTTTCCTAAATACTCATAAAGAAGTTCTGCACCATTAGGTTGAACAGGATCTACAAGAGTAATGTCCACAGTTTCCCAAGTAACACGACCTGGGTAATAAAAAGTGTGGTTAAAGAACTGATGAGGATTTTCACTAATAGAATAGTTTGGACGACCAGCAGACTTTGCGAGGAACGTCATATCCTGTCCACCAATACTCATTTGTACTAAGAATCTAAATTGTCTTTTCGGTTCAAATGTGGGATTTAACCAAAAGTTGTTTTTTTGTACTGGCATTATTTATATGTCTCCTGTTTATAATATATAGTGCTCATTTTTATTAATCCTCAAAACCTGCGCCTGAATTTGTAATAACAAAATCGATAGCAATATATTCAATAGCTCTGGCTGGCTTCAAGAAGATCTTGGCGTACAAGATATTTCTGTCAACTAACTCTGGGGTTGTTGTAGTGCTATCAAGGACAATCTTGAAGTCTGTTAAGCCCAGTCGAGACTGAACGCTGCGGAGCAGCTTTTCTGCCCTTGAGGTGAATCTGTTCCAAGTTGCTTGGACATTTTGATCGAACAATGTTGTTGCAGCGATTCTTGAAATTTCTCTCTTTAAGAAGATCATGAGTCGGCGGACATTAATTCTATCAAGTGCAGAAGGAGTAACCTGAAGGGTCTTTTGACCAAAGATTACGATACCCTCTGCTGGGAATGTAGCAATTGGATTAATGTTTGCTTCGTAAAGCTTGTCGCGCTCCTTGGAAGTTAAACGAGCGCGAGTTTGAATGACTGGCAATCCTGCGGAACCCTCAGTTAAGCCGCCGCGAGTGAAACCTGCGGGAGCAAACCAAAGCTCAGAATTACGTTGTGCGCTGGAGTATGTTCCAAGAGCGACAACTGAAGGTGGCACAAACACAAGCGAATCACTAATTGTGTCTTGGATCTGGACCCAAGGGTAGTAGCAAGCTCCGTAACTAGAGTTAAGCTGTCTTGCACTCAAGTTAGAAACTGCGGTCGCTACAGTACCTGCATTCTGCTGTTGTGTGCTTGTGTTTTCAGTCTGTGGTTTATACCCACTATCAATGTCGATAATACCAAGGGCATCACCTCTGTTTTCACAAATTTCAAGAACCTTAGAGGTTAATGCAGAATTGAAAATACCGGGCAATGTTAAGATGTTCATCTCGACGTTTTCTGGATCTGCAATAGTGTCAATAGCACGTCGTACACTATAGTAAGCGTAGTTTGATGTATCGGATCCACCATCGAGGTCCGTATTGTTGAATGGTTCTTTGTCTCTGACATCAAGACCATCAAATCCTCCAACAAGAGGAACGGTAAATCGGTCGTAGCCCATGTCAAGAACTTGCTCGTAAGTTCCACTAACAGCAGAGAAAGAAGTTCCTGCGTTACGAGAACCAGAACTATAAACAGCGATTTCACCTGTGTCTCCACTATTAGAAGACTTTAGGTCATCTAAAGTAAACACATAAGAGAATTCTGTTCCAGCACCAACGGTGAAACTGTTGGCAGAATTTGGAAGGGCTCTAACAATATCAATGTAACTGCTTTCAAAACGATTGTTTCCGTTTTGTGTACTGTCGATACCAAAGTAGGCATTCGTTGGATCTGCGATGTCGCCATCGGAAGAGCTAACTCTCAAAGGCAATGCTGGATAGTCAACGGTTCCTGTAAAGCGACCTTGTGTTGTAATTCCAGCCTCAACAAACCAGAATGGGTTTAAAGCTCCGTGTCTAAATGGATGTGCGATACCGGATGCACCTGTGACATAAGTGTCAGGCGGAGTATCACTGCTGGAAAGAATTGGTGCTGAAGTTTTGCCCCAGTTCTTAAATCGGATAGGACCGAATGAACCGAATGGCAAGAGCCTTGCATCAGTAGCGGCTGCATCAACATCCTCATTCATCTCAACGCGAATGACGGAGGATTGATTTACAAAGTTTCCATAAGTGCGGTAACGACGCTCTTGATCATCCCAAACAATGTGCTGATCACCAATAACTCTTGCAATGTATTTAGGATGGTTAGGGTTCAAGTTTACAGAACTATATCTTTCTAATACAACGGGTGCATTGTCATTGTCTTTAACATCGCGGACCTCGACAGAGAAGGAACCATAAGGATCAATTTCGTTTGAAGATGCCTTAACATCTGTAATAGAAACTTTAACTCTTCTTTGCTGATCATCACCAGAGTCAAGCGTATGAAACTTAAACAACTTTGTCATAGAGTCGGCAACGAATCCAGCATACGCGGATTGAAGATCCTGGGAAATAATCCAAGGCGATTGTGCTGCTCTAAATCCAAAGCGGAAATTAGCCGCGTTGTTAGAACCGCTATCTAAGCCAAGGATAACTGCATGAGATGCGCCTGTAATATTATCGGCAACCTCTCTTTCATAACTTGGTCCAAGCCAGTAAGTTTCTGCTTGTGCTGTTCTAGTAATTGCAGAATTAATAAGTGTTGGATTTGTATTAAACACCTTGCGAAGATACTTAGAGCTTGAGCGTGTAAAGTCAAAAGCAGTTTCTTTAACAAGAGTTCCATCTTTATCCTTAATGAGAACTTTGTATTCAACCGTAGCTGCTCCAGCAACTCCAGAAGAACTTAAATCCTTGAATAAAACAGCAGAGCCAGTCGCAATTGTAGTGCTTGCTCGAACTGTACCTGAAAGCTCAATCGAGCCCTCGTTAAGATACCACTGAGCAGCAAGAACACCAGTAACAGGTGTGACAGCGGAGGCAGATGGGAAAAGGAAAAGTCCATATGCGCCGCCGTTGACGCCTGGGTCTAAATCGTTAGATCCAGAAACCTGCCAGCCTGCTTCACCCGCGCCGCCGTCAGCAACTTGTGAACTCTGCCCACCAAGGAGACGAACAACAGTTAAAGCACTGCTATTACGCAAGTAAGCTTGTGCTGCATATGCAGCATAGGTAGGTGCAGTATAATTACCATTACGCCATACATCATCGCCAGAACCGCCAGGAATTGGATTACCAAAAACCTGTACATACTCTGAAAAAGAGTTGACTTTAACAGGACGCATTCCTGGTCCTCGCTGTGTTCTACCAATAACTACTGGACCGACCTCATCTGGGAGGGCGGGTAATTGTGAATTGTCAATTTCATTGATGAAAATACCGGGTGAAATAAACTTGAAAGATTTAACTGACATTATGAAGTATCTCCTTGTCGCTCTTCAATATCTTATGAATAAAAAATATTCTGATTATCGATAATAAATAGTTAATAAAAAGGTGAAAGTCCTAAATATAACTTTATGACCGATAAAAAGGAACATTGCCGCTGACATGGAGATGCTCAGGTATATCACCAAGAATTACATGCTCTCTTGGAATCTTAACCTCAACGGCATTTTCTCTGCGTACAATCTTTGGACGCTCTTCATTTTTGTCGGCTCCCATAATGTAGCCGAGGACTCTAAAGTTAATTTGAGTCTCGTATCCTCGGGCATCTTCAAGTAGCGAGGATGCGTTGTTATTTAGTGTGTAATCGGAGTCAATAAATACCTCAAAACGATGATTATCCTTTTCTACAACTGTATAATTAATCGCACCAGTTCTTGTCATGAAAGGCGTGATAATTTCATTAACTTGTTGTTGATACTCTGCCATCACTGTTAAGGTATAGTTGACCTCAAGATAGACGGGGATTGGGACCGTAATTGTTTCATATACTACTTTATCATTCTTTCGTGGAAAGTTATTCTGACCTGTTCCTGCCACATTATGCGCTAATCTTTTTGAATCAGCGTTAGCAAAGTTGGCGGTTTTATCTTGTTTGATAGTTCTTGCAATTGTCATAGAGCCACCTTTGTTGTCACCAAGGTTCTGTGCGGCGGCGTAATAAGCGCCGCGCTCTGCTAAGTTCTTAGAGATACCAGTACGCTCTATACTCATAATTGGATAGATAAGCCAGCCGTTTACATCACGCAGTTCTCTGTTGTGCTTAATTTGAAAAGCTCGTTCGGCACCTGCCCAAATAAAAGGAACTTTTTTAAACCCTTTATTCGTTGTGCAGAAAATATCAAGTTCATCATCAATAAACTCAAAGAGCGCTCGGTCAATTGTTTCAATTGTTGAGGGCTGAAGTTCTAATTCTTTCAGCGGGGCGATGTGCTGCTCCTCTGACTTTGGATCAAACAATACTTCATTTCTATTATATTTTTTAGGTGGCATCGAATAGTCCCTCTCTTGAGTAATATGCTGTGGCTACAATTTCAAATGTGTGATCAATCTGCCCAAACAATTGTCTTGCCCATTCAGTGCTTACAATCTCGTAATAATAATCGCCATATAAAACAAAGTCGCCCTCACGGACATAAAGGTCTTGATCTTCAATCAATCTTCTTTTGTGGAAATGTATCG
>Ga0209756_1002582_pt1 | contig 15530 bp, 16 predicted proteins | sample ETNvirenome_6_85_FD_184071 | JGI IMG/M metagenome (GOLD analysis project Ga0209756, IMG submission 184071) | Marine viral communities from the Pacific Ocean - ETNP_6_85 (SPAdes) (version 3) | ecosystem: Environmental > Aquatic > Marine > Oceanic | place: Pacific Ocean | collected 2013-06-19
TCTGATGAACATTCGTTATCGATATCGCAAAATTGGATATATGGGTACATCAATCAGTTTAAGTTCAAACTAAAACCAATAAATGGGTAAAGGGAGGAAAAAAATACCAACGCAAATAAAAAAAATTCAAGGAACGCTTGATAAATCCAGGGAGGTAAAAAATGAAATGCAAGTTAGCACTTTAAATAAATTACCTGATGCTCCAAATTGGCTAAATCCTATGGCTAAAAATGAGTGGAAAAATGTAACTAATGAGCTTTTGAGCTTGCAAATGTTACATCAAATTGACTTAATTTTATTGGCCGCTTACTGTAATGCCATTAGTTTGCATATTGAAATGGAGCAAATTTTAATGGAGAAGGGTAGAGTGAATCATTACTATAATGAGGATGGAAGTTTAAGGCATAGCCAATGCAAGCCAGAGGTAAAGATTAGCAATGATAGTTTATCTAATGCTTTAAAGATCGCTGTTCAATTTGGATTCACTCCAAGTAGTAGAGGGGGAATCTCAGCTCCTAAAATCACAAACAATACGCAAATAAATTATTTTGATTAGTGCCTAAATATTATTTTGATAAAGAAGCAGCAGATAGAGCTACTAGCTTTATTGAGAAATTTATTACTCACACAAAAGGCGAGCTTGCAGGGCAGCCATTGATTTTAGAAAAGTGGCAAAGGGAAATAGTAGAAAAAATATTTGGATGGAAGAATAAAAAAACTAATCTTAGGCAATATAGAACGGCCTTTATTATGCTTGGGAGGAAGAATGGCAAAACAACAATGGTGGCCGCAATTTTACTTTATTTACTTTTCGCATCTCAGGAAAAAGGAGCGGAATTGTATGCAGCAGCTGGAGATAGAAATCAAAGCGGCATTATCCATGAGATTGCAAAGCAAATGATTCTTAATAATCCAGAGCTTTATGCAAGAGCAAAGATATTAAGAAACTCAATCGTTAATGAAAGCAAAGGGAATTATTTTCAAGCTATTAGTTCTGATAGCAAAACTAAGCACGGATTTAATGCTTATGGAGTTGCTTATGATGAAATCCATACCGCTCCAAATAGAGATTTATGGGATACCTTACAAACATCAACAGGCAGTAGGCGAGAGCCATTAGTGATAGCAATAACAACGGCTGGTTATGATAAGCAAAGCATCTGTTTTGAATTATATTCTTATGCTAAGAAGGTGTTAAATAATTCAATTTCTGATGATTCATTTCTACCAATTCTCTACGAAGCTGAAATGGATGATGATATAACTTTAGAATCTACATGGAAAAAAGCAAACCCTAATTATGGAGTAAGTTTGCGTAAAGAATATATGCAAAGAGAAAGTAAAAAAGCAATAGATGTTCCAAGTTATATGAACTCCTTTAGACGGCTTCATCTAAGTCAATGGACTGAAAACGAAATCAAGTGGATGGGAGATAAGGAGTGGATGGAATGCAAAGGGGAGTTAGGGGATTTAAGTGGAATGGAATGCTGGGGAGGTTTAGATTTAGCTACCTCAAGAGACATCACGGCTTTTGTATTACTCTTTAGAGTAGATAATATCTTTAAAATAAAACCTTATTTCTTTGTTCCAAGAGATAATGCTAAGGCAAGAAGTGATAGGGATGGGGTAGATTATATGAGTTGGATTAGTCAAGGATATATAATTGCAACTGAGGGGAATGTTACTGACTATTCATTTGTCCGAAAAAAAATAAATGAGCTATCAAAAAAATATAGGATACAAAGCATAAGTTACGATCGTTGGAATGCCAGCCAGATTACGATTGATCTAATGTCAGATGGGGCAAATATGAGTCCTCTAGGTCAGGGATTTGCGAGTTTATCCGCCCCTACAAAAATGATGGAAACCCTTATCTTATCAAAAGAAATACAGCATGATGGGAATCCTGTATTAAGATGGATGATGGGGAATGTTCAATTAGAAGTAGATGCAGCCGATAACCATAAGCCAAGTAAGAAAAAATCAAAAGAGAAAATAGATGGAGTTGTAGCTTGTATTTGTGCATTAGCCGAGTATATGAGTGAGGAGAAAGAAGGAGATAGTGTGTATGATAATCGAGGGCTTTTAATATTATGATAGAATTAAAAATATTAGCTTTATTAACTCCAAATGGATTTGATGATAGATTTTGGAAGTATGCAAAGGAAACTAAAACATATATAGAGGCGTATGAAAAAACTGAAATTGAACATCAAAAACATTTTGGAAAGCGTAAATATTCGGACTATAATAGCTACCGAAATTGCCGAGATAGAAGAATAAAACGCAAAAAACCTATTTAACATAATAAAATTATACGATTTTTTAGGGCAAAAATCCTTATCAAGTGAATTGCATAGGATTGATTTTTAGAAGTTTTTGATATATGGATAAGTAAAAAGGGAATAATGCCCTGTAATCGCATAAAAACCGCCTTAAAAATAAAATTAGCATAAATGCAAAAAGGTTGCATAATTAAACATTTTTATTATCGTATAATTGCAAAATTCCTAAAAATATATAGAATTGGCAATCACTGATTTCTTTACAAACTTATTTAAAAAACCTGAAAAAAGAGATTTTATTTCCGCAATGAATGCTATTAGCAGAGGTGCAAGTAGTGGAGTTTCGGTTGATAAAAATACTGCTTTAACTTTTACAGCTGTTTGGAGTGCGGTTAGATTACTCTCCGAATCCATTAGCATTCTTCCTATTAATATTTATCAAAGAGAAAAAAATGGGGATAAAACATTAGCTCTTAACAATCCATCTTATTATTTATTACATAATGAGCCGAATAATTACATGAGTTCGGTTGCAATGTTTGAAAAAATAATGATGGATCTCTGCCTTTCAGGGAATTCTTTTGTGCATATAGTTAGAAGCCCAAGAGGATTAGTTCAAGCATTGATTCCGTTGAATGCACAAGATATTAAAGTAAAAATAAATGAGGGGCAGATTTTTTATCATAATGAGAATAGTGATGTAGTTTTAGATGATTATGATGTTCTCCATTTTAAAGGAGTTAGCCAAGATGGAATTATGGGGCTTTCACCTATTACTCAAAATGCAAACGCTATTGGATGGGGTATCAGTTTGGAATCCTATGGCTCAAAATATTTCACCAACTCCGCTAAGCTCTCAGGCGTATTGGAAACAGATAGAGCTTTAAGTGAGGAAGCGATAGATAGATTAAGAAACTCATTCTCAAATACTTATAATAGCTTGCAAAACGCTCAATCTACTGCTATACTTGAGGAAGGATTGTCTTTTAAACCCATTACTATTAGCCCAGAGCAGAGCCAATTTTTGGCCAGTAGGGTTTTTTCAATCCAAGAGGTCAGTCGCATGTTCTCAATCCCAAGTTTCATGCTTCAAGAACATTCAAAAAGTTCCTTCAATAATATCGAATCATTAAGTCAAAGCTATGTAACTTATACTTTAATGCCTTATATAAGAAGAATGGAAAGTGAAATGAATAGAAAATTATTTAAGACAAATGAAAAAGGGAAATTATTTGTGGAATGGAATGTAAACGGATTGCTCAGAGGAAATATAAAAGATAGAAATGATGCGTATAAAACAGGAATAAATAATGGATTTTTAAGCATAAATGAGATTAGAAGAAAAGAAAACATGAATAGTATTCCAGATGGGGATAGCCATTACATGCCATTAAACATGACAACAATAGATAAATTAGAAGAAGATGCCAGCTGAGGAATGCAATAACGGATTATGGAAATGGGGTGAAACAGGGGAATGCAAATATGATTCTCAGGAGGAAGCTGAAGAAGATAATAAAGAATATAATGAGGAATCCGAAAATAAAGAGGAAATAAATACGGAAATAGAAGTGCAAGTGGATGAAGAATTTGAAAAAGATGAATCCTTTTATGATACAGAAAGAAATAAACCTTTTCAAAAAGAGGTAAAAGATATTTGGACAAAAACAATAACTATGGAAAAAAGATATTTTAACATTGATACCAGAACTGAAAAAAGAGATGATGGCTCAACAACCATAACAGGACATGCTGCTGTATTTAACCAAATGAGTAGCGACTTGGGAGGATTTCGAGAAATCATAGCAGATAATGCTTTTGAAAATGTATTAGAAGATGATGTAAGAGCTTTGGTAAACCATGATCCCAATTTATTATTGGCAAGGACTACAAGCGGAACTCTAAATTTAGAACAAACAGATGAAGGATTGCAATATACATTTGATGTTCCTGATACAACTTATGGTAGAGATTTAGTAATTTCAATGGAGCGAGGTGATATAACTCAAAGCTCATTCGCATTTACGATTGAGGACGATAGCTGGGAAACAACTGAGAAGGGAGAAGTTAGAACAATTAATAAGGTAAAAAGATTGTATGATGTTTCTCCAGTAACCTACCCCGCTTATCCTGATGCAGATGATTTAACATTAGCTCAGCGTTCATTGGCTGTATATAAAGAAAAAGAGGAAAACAAGAAGCAGGAAAAAGATTTAGTAAAAAGAAGTTTGCTAAAATTAAAGATAGAATTAAAGAAAAGAAAGTAATAAATTAAAAAAAAAGAAAAATGAAAAGTATAGAACTTAAAGAATTGCGTTCTGAAACTTTAGGAGAATTGGAAGTAATCCAAAAAACTGCTGAAGCTGAGGAAAACCGTGATTTGACAGAGGAGGAAAATACAACTGTTGATGCCCTATTGGCAAAGGCAGATGATTATGCTTCCAAAATTGAAAGAGCTGAGAAGATTGAAAAATCATTAAGAGATGCTGCTAAAGTTAGCGGAGCATCAGTTCAAACAATAAACACAGAGAAAACAACAAGAGGATGGAGCTTATTTAAAGCCATCAATGAAGTTAGAAAAGGAACTTTAACAGGTATTGAAGCAGAAATGCATCAAGAAGCTGAAAAAGAAAACAGAGGAGCTATTGAAGGTATTGGAATGCCAGCTTTTATGACAGAAAAAAGAGCTTATGTAGATCAAGGAAGTTCAGCTATTGCACCATCTGTAACTACTGCTTTTGCAGATGCTTTAGTAGAAGGTGGATTGTGGAATAATGTTGGCCTTACAAATTTAGGCAATATGAGTGCAGATACTATTGTGCCAATTACAGGAGCTAATGCGGTTGCATGGGCAGCTGAAAATGCAGCTGGTACAGATACTTCTGCTGATTTTGGGAAAGTAACTTTAACTCCAAATAGAGTAAATGGATATTCTAATGTGTCTAATGTAATTATTGCTCAAAATGGAGGTGCAGCAGAGGCAGCTATTATGAGAGATATGGGTAGACAAGTTAGTGCTGTTATAGATGCTAATATGTGGGCTTCTGGCTCTGCTCCAGCAGCAGGCCCAGCAAACATTGTATCAACATCAGGAGTTTTAACATTTACAGAAGCGGCATCAACTGATCCAGCTTCCGATATGCTTGAAGCTATCCAAACTATTGCTGATGATCATGGATTAGATGGAAATCTTGGATTTGTAAATTCTTTTGTAGGATATTCTGCAATCAAATCTGATGCCTTAGTTGGCTCAGTAAGTCCATTATATAAAGATGATATGTTAGCTGGTTATCCTGGCTACTTCTCATCAGCACCAGATGGAACAGCAGGAACATCATTTGATGGTATGTTCGGTGATTTTAGCCGTATATTCTTCGCCTCATTTGGTCCTACTTCTATTTTGGTGGATCCTTACAGTGCTGCAACAAATAATGCAACAAGATTAGTTCTTAATCAGCATTATGATTGGGGATTAGCAAGTGGAGCTTCGTTTGTTAAATATACAGCTTTACTATAATAGTTAGGAATTAATAATTTAAAGGGGTGGTGGAATTACTGCCACCCTTTTTTTTAACTAAAAAGATATGGCTAAAAGTTTTGCAGTAGATACGGCAGCAAGTGCGGCAATTTTAACAACAGCCGAAGCTAAAACCCATTTAAAGGTGGATACAGATGCGGATGATACTTATATAGATAATCTAATAAGTGCTGCAACGGAATCTGCTCAAATATTTACCAATAGATATTTTATTAATACTACCATAACTCAGTATGGAGATACATGGAGTGATATATCTACTTTATTTAAAAGTAAAGTTAATAGCATTACTTATATCAGATATTATGATAGTGATAATAGTTCTCAAACATTAGACACTTCTGTTTATCTTACAGATTTGAATCATCAACCAGCGAGAATTGGTTTAAAACCCAATCAATCTTTTCCATCATTAGCAGATAGAATTAACGCTGTATTTTGCAAGTATGTAGTAGGTTATGGAAGTGCAGCATCTGATGTGCCAGAAGGAATAAGGCAAGCGGTACTTTTAACTGTTGGAAATTGGTATGAGAATAGACAAAATGTGGTTGTAGGACATTCGGTAAATGAGCTACCAAAATCGGCTCAATATTTATTAGAGCAATTTAAGGTACAAACAGTATGTTAATTGGGGAACTTGATAGAAGAATAATTATTGAGCAACCTACTGTTAGTACTAATAGTTATGGAGAATTGGAAGTTGATAGCTGGATTGAAGTTAGAACAGTATGGGCAAAGGTAGAATGGAAAGGAGGATCTGAGGGTGAGGATTCTGATAAGATAACAGCTACAACTAAGGTAAATTTTTATATTAGGAATTTAGATTTAGATAATTTTTTAAATGGTTCTCCAGTGCCAACCATGAAACATAGAATAAATTTTACTCCTCAAGGAACTGCAAAATATTATTATATTCATAATATTGAACAGATTGAGGGGAGAGAAAGTTTTTTGAAAATAATAACAGAGGAAAAGGACTAATGGCACAAGGGCAAATAAAATTACAGGGAGCAAAAGAAATTGCAAATATGTTTGGAGATTTACCCAAACAAATAAAACAATATAATGTATGGAAAGCTCTTTGGCGTAAAATAGGTAAAGATGCTTTGGAAGAAGCTAAAAGTAAAGTACCGAAAGATACAGGAAGATTAAGAGATAGTATAAGATTTTTTACTACAAGAAGAACGAAGAAATTTATGGGCATTTATTTTGGTCCACGATATAAAGGAGTGTATAAAAGTAAAGAAAAATCTGGTTTTTATGGTGCTTTTATAGAATATGGAGATGAGGTTATGTTTTGGGGAAAAGGGAAAGGAAAAGCTCAAAAATATATGCAACCAGCATGGGATAATCATAAGATTAGAATGACAAAAAATGCTTTTACTGAAGCCATAGATATAGTTGCAAAGGCAATTAAAAGGCATGAAAAGAGAATGCAGAAATTTGGAAAATGGGGATATTAAATGTTAGTAGGAAAAGCAATATATAGTTTATTAAGTGATGATGCAGCTGTTGATGCAATAATTTCAGATAGAATTTATCCAAATGTTGCTAAGCAATCAAGTGCATTTCCTTTTGTTGTTTATACAGTGACAGGAGATAATCCAACAGATACAAAGGATGGAGTAAGCCCATTGGATGAAAATGCAGTTCTTATTTTATGTTATAGTCAAACATATAGTCAGGCATCAGATTTGGCGGATAAAGTTAGAACAGCATTAGATAGAAAAGATGGAACTTATGAAGGAGTTAATATACAAGGAATACAATATTTAAGTTATAGTGATGATTTTGATGTGAATGATGATAATGATGGCGTTTATGTTAAATCATTAAATTTTAGAATTAGAGTAATAAACTCATGAAAAAACAAAGACACAAATTAATAAAAGATTGGGATAGTAAAAGACATGGCAAGATTATGACAAAAGGTATGTTTATGATAATTACTAGAGAATCTGAATTGGAAGAATTAATAGAAGGAGAGCATATTGTTGCTCCAAAGAAAAAAATAAAAAAACCTAAAAAAATAAAAGATAATGGCAGCATTGACATTACAACAGATAACTGAAACAGGAGGTAGTGTAACTTATTCAACTGCAAGTGCTGGGGATGGTGATACTGCTGATAATAGTGGAAGTACCTTTTTGCATATTAAAAATGGAAGTGGAGAAACCTCTACAATAGCAACTATAACTGCTCAAACTACAAGTGTAGAAAATAGCATTTATGGAGATTTGACAAAAGCAAATGCCACCGTTACTATTGTAGCAGGGGCGGAAGCATTTATAGGACCATTTAAACCAGCAGCTTTTAATTTGTCTGGTGATATTGTGATAACCTATTCATCAGTAGATAACGTAACAATTGCGGCATTATATATATAAAACAAAAATTAATTAATTAAAAAAATAGAAAAATGGCAAATTTAACAACAGCATTAAACGGAACGGACATAAAAATTATGGATGCTTCCTCAGCTATTCTTGTTGCTTATGCTCAGAGTGGCACATTAAATGTTAATATGAGTACAAGGGATATAAGTAATAAAGAAAGCTCTGGATGGACTGAAAGTATGGAAGGCGCAAGAAATTGGGATATAAGCGTGGATGGTGCTTATGCATGGGTGGATACAAGTGATGCGGATTTAAGTAATAGTGCGGATGATGTTCTTAATTCATACATAATTACAAGAGCGCAAGTAACAGTACAATTTGGAACTGACGGCACAAGCACAGGAGATACTTATTATGAAGGAAAGGGATGGCTCACAGCTTTTAGCGTTTCAGCACCAACAGAGGATACTGCAACTTATTCTATATCCATAACTGGATCTGGAGGAATTACTCAAAATGTATCTTAAATAACCTAATACTCAATACCCCATTCGCATCCTTTTTTCAGGTGGGTTGCGTTTGGGTGAGGGTATTTTTTAAAACTTGAAAAAATGGAAAATTATACTTTTGTAGAATTAGGAGGGAAAAAATATCCAATCAAATTTGGATTCAATGCTCTTAGAAAATATTCAATGCAAACAGGAACAACATTAGCAGATTTAAACAATATAGGAGAAAATATGAGTTTGAATGATGCCTTAATTTTGATTCATTGTGGTATTGAAGATGGACATAGGACAGCTAAACAAAAATGTGTACTATCATTAGATGAATTAGCTGATAGTATGGATGGCGATATGGAAGGCATTGCAAGATGCATGGAAGTATTAGCTGAAATGATGGGAGGGAGTACTGAAAAAAAGCAAAAACCCAAGAAAGCAAAAAGCTAACTTGGGATAAAATTGAGGGCATTGCTTTTGGGCAAATGGGAATGAGTGTTGAGGACTTTTATGATATGATTCCAAGACACTTTTTTAATAAAATGGATGGATTCTTTCAATTAGAGCAATTAAGAGATAGAAGTGCATGGGAAAGAATAAGATGGCAAACTTGTTATTTATTAAATATCCAAATGCCAAGAGGCAAACAATTAAAATTAAAAGATTTGATTCATTTTGCTTGGGAAAAGAATGATAAAAAAGCTAAAATAAATTATAAAAAATTGAAGGCGAGAGCTGAATATATAAAGAAAATGGAAGAACATGGCAAGTAAAAGTATCGGAATGTTAAACATAGTTTTTGGAGCTGATCTTAGAGGTTTTGAAAGGGCTATGAAAAAAGCTCAAAAAGGATTAAAGAAGTTTGGCTCAAAAATGAAAAAGATTGGTGGCAATTTATCAAGGAATGTAACCATGCCACTACTTGCAGTTGGAGGAGCATCAGCAAAAATGGCATTGGATTTTCAAAAATCCATGACCAAAATAAATACTTTAGTAGGCGTATCAGCAGAGGAAGTTGAGAAATTAAAAAAGAGTGTTTTAGCATTATCTGGAAAAACAGCAACTGCTCCAAATGAATTAGCAGAAGGACTTTATTTCTTAACATCAGCTGGGCTAAATAGCAAAGATGCTATGGAAGCCCTTGAACAAGTATCAAAAGGAGTTGCAAGTGGATTAGGTGAATCCGCTGATTTATCAAATGTTGCAGCGGCAGCACAGAATGCTTACGGAAAAGAAACAATGTCGGCATCTAAAGCATTGGATATTTTTGGAGGTATGGTGAAAACTGGGATGTTTAATGCTTCTGAATTAGCATCTGTTCTTGGAACTCAACTTGGATTATCAGCAAGTTTAGGAATTAGTTTTGAAGAAGTAGGAGCAATGATTTCTACTTATACTAAAACAACAGGAGATGCCAACGCAGCTACAACAGGGCTATCAGGAGTGATGATGTCATTCGCTAAAATTACTCCAAAACAAGAAACCGCATTAAATGCAGTAGGATTAAGTGCAAAATCTTTAAGAGATATGCTATCCAAACAAGGATTGCAAGGTACTCTTTTGGAAATGCAAAAAAGATTCAAGGCAAATGGAGTTGAGTTATCTGAATTTTTTAGTAAAAGCCAATCATTAAAAGCAGTTCTGGGGGTTTTAGGAAATCAAACAGGAACATATAAAGATATTCTTTTAGAATTGGAAGAATCAGTTGGATTTGTTAATGATGCTTTTGATGAAACAGCCGAAACATCTTCCTTTAAGATGGAAAAGGCAATGAATGATTTAAGAGTGGCTGGAACAATGTTAGGAGAGGAGTTATTTCCTGTTGTTGATGCGATTGCAAAGAAAATTAGCAAACTAGCTAATTGGTTCTCAACTTTAGATGAAACTGGCAAAAAGAATGTAATAATGATAGCTGGATTGATAGCTGTGATTGGTCCAGTAATAATGGCTTTTGGACAACTGAGTATAGGAATCTCTGCTTTAATTGGTGGTTTTACAACATTAAATGCAGTTATGGCGGCTAATCCTATTGGAGTAATAATAGTAGGTATCGCAGCTTTAGTTGGAGCATTTTATTGGCTTGTTACAAGCTCCTCTGATACTGCCAGAAATATAAGGAACTTTTTTACTTTTATGGCAAATGGAGTTATTATGTCTATCAATACAATAATTGAGGCCATAAATTTAATAAATCCTTTTAAACAAATAAAACCAATTAAGCTCTTTAGCTATGAAACAAAAAAGGAACTTAAACAAGTTGAAGATGGAGCAAAAGATGCTGCTAAGGAAATTACAAATTTAGCTAAAGGATTAGAAGGCGGAGGAGTAACTACAACAGGAGGTGGTGGTACAGGAGGAGCTATGCCAACAGAAGCTATGCCAATAATAGGATTATCATTAATGCCAACGGAATTACCTGACTTTAAACCTTATGGAGATTTGACACGAAATGAATTTGAAAAAATCTCAAATGATATTGAAGCACAATGGGAAGAATCCTCTATGACAATGGAGGAACAAACAGCTTATACTATGGGTGTTATGATTGAGAATTTTATGGAATTTGGGAATAAGGTAAAACAAGTTATGTCAGGAATAGGAGATGTGATAAGTGCTACCAACGAAAAGGAACAAGCTGAGTTTGATATATGGAGGGAAAGTCAAGAAGAAAAAACTGATATTTTGGATGAGGAAATGGAGAAAGAACTTGAAAGAGTTGAAGCATCTAATATGAGTGATGAGGAAAAGGCAGCTAAAAAAATAGCTATTGAGGAAAGATATGCAGAAAAAAAGGGAGAGATTGATGCTATGATAGATAAAAAGGAAAAAGCTATGAAACGCAAACAAGCTATAAGGGATAAAGCAATGGCAATAGTATCTGCTATTATAAGCACAGCTGAAGCCGTTGCAGCCAATCTTAAATTTCCTCCATTAGCAGCTTTAATTGGGGCGTTAGGAGCAGTTCAAATAGCAACAATAGCATCTACTCCAATTCCTTTTGCTCAAGGCGGATTGGTTACAGGACCAACATTAGGACTTATAGGAGAGGGTAGTGGCACCAGTGCTTTTAATCCTGAAGTTGTATCTCCTTTGGATAAATTAATGGGGATGATGGGAGGTGGTTCTGTTGATGTGCATGGTAGAATAAAAGGAGAAAATATAGTTTTAGTTTCAGACAAAGCAGAAATATCAAGAGAAAGATTCATATAGATGGCAATAACACATAAAGATAGATTCAATGGTTCATGCATCTCTAATAATGGGCGAATTTATCTATTTAAGATCTATGACAAAAATTGGTCAGGAGCTACCACCGAAATATCAGCTGGAAGTGGTGGTATAAATATCAAATATGATACAAGTGGGCAGGAAAAATTTAGCCCTATAATAGCTTCAAAATGTACTATTTCCCTAGTTATTGATAGAACTATTAGAGGACAATGGCTGGAGCAATTCATAACAAGTTTAAGAGAAACCTATGAGGAAGGAGATGTAACCCTTGTTATTTGGAATAATAGTAATATTTCAAACGAACCTTTATGGAGCGGAAATGTTACAATAGATTTAAGTGCTAAGGAAGATGTATCAAAACCTTATGAGATAGAATTAACCGCAACAGATGGAATTGGGCTATTGAAAAACTACGATATGGTAGCAACTCAAGGCACCAATCCTTATGCCTCTGCTGATACTTATATAAGTGATGGATATCAAACTTTTATTTATTGGATTAAAACTATTTTGGAATATTGCAATACCCCTGATTCCGATTCTACTGATGGTGATGTTGGAGATTATACATTTTCAACTGCTGTTGATTGGTGGTATGAAGATCATCCAGCTCCTGATGTAAACAATTGCCCTTTAGATTATACTCAAGCTCAGATGTTGGGATCTTATGAAGTAACAGCTGAAGGATTATATAAGGTTAAAAATGTATATGAAGTATTGGAATCTATTTGTAAAATGTGGGGTATGCGAGTAGTTTTTTGGAAGAATAGATTTTGGTTTACTCAAGTTGGATTATATAATACAGCGGATATCGGAACTTTAGCAACTCCTGATAATGTGGATAGTCAGATTTGGACAAAGGCAGGAGTTTTTTCAAGCAGTCAAGAGTATTTAGGAGATACATGGTTTTCATTATATAGTCAAGATATTGAAACCAATGCTGGAGGATTTAAAGGTGGATTGCAAAAATTAGAGGGAAGCAAATGGGATTACTATCCTAAATTAAAAGAGGTTAATGTTGATTTTGAATCAATTTCAAATAATAATTATTTTATAAATTTTCCTTTAGTTTCAGGTGGTGGAGTTTCTGCAAATAGTATAGATAATATTACATCAAGTTCATTAGGAACTATAACTGGAGCGAGTGGTTTCGGGGGGTTTAATATAAGAATTGATTTGCAATATGATCAAGGAGTAGGAGTTGTTACTTGTGCAAGAAATTGGAGTATTCGAGCAAAGCCAACAGCTGATTCAGATTTTGCAAATGGGTATTTTTTACGCCCAGATATAAGTAGCACTCATGCATCTGGACTTATATGGGATAATTATCCAGGCATAGCAACTAATATTTTCCGAAATACATTTTATTATGATTCTAATACTGCGACATGGATAGATAATATAAGAAATTCGCTAATATTTAATCCCACTGCATTACCCTCTTATACTTGGCAGGGTACAATATATGCAGGAATTATTCCTACCGATTCAAACTTCACAGGGGATTGGGATTTTGAGATATTTACATTGGGAGTATGGATTGATAATAATGGAGATAAATGGTATGGACATCATTCTTCTTCAACTAACGCCATTTATCCAGGTTACAACTTATTATACCCTCCAGCAGGGAATACTGCTCGAGATTATTATGATGTTTATGATACGAATGGAAATCCTGTATCTCAATTTAATCCTGTTCTAGGTAGTGTAATTGGAGGAATAAATCAAACAACAAAAGTTTATTCTTCAAGAAGTGAAACACAAAAACAAGAAGTTAAAGATATCTGGTGGGGAGATACTCCAACTTATGGAGAGCCAAATTCATTAATTTATGATAATGGCGCTGGCACTACTGGATATACACAACCTACTGGACTTTGGAGAAATGGTCAAACTGGAACATTTAACAAAACATTAAGTGAATTATTATGCGAGGCAAGATTATTTAATCAACAGCAATCAGATTACAAATGGAGCTTAGTTACAGCTGTAAGTGAGGATAATAGATCAAAAGATGATGGAACAGCGGTGCGACCAGTTTACATTAATCCAGTTGGAAGAATACAAGACACCGTTGAGGAGGTTTTTTATTATATGCTCAGAGGTTCGTTCAATATTTTATGGGATGAATGGCAAGCTGAATGGTTGGAAGTTTCTCTTGATAATAGTATATCCACCACCACATCAACAACAGGAACAGGGGGTGTCGATCCAGATGATAATGTTGCTAGTGCGAGATTGGCAGGTTCATCATCTCCTCAAAGAGCAAATGAATTATTTTTAACATCTTTAAGAACATCTTTAGCAAGTGGAACAATAACATCTATTCCAATAAATGCGCTTGCCTTAGATGATGCCTATGGTGGTGTGATTGATATCATAAAAAGTGGAGATAAATTTATTCTTGAAAGTCCAAAAGGGGGGTATGTTGAGGAATTTGAGGCAAGTGCTGATGTAGGAGATACTGATACAACTATAAGTGTAGTGTCAAAAGCTATTGCACAAGATTTCGATATAAATTCAAGTATCATTATTAATAATAGGGATTTATATAAACAATATCAACATAAAACAAGGGGAACAGTTGCAGGATTTACAGTAGATACAGATGGTATTGCAAAAGGTGGTATTGAAATAACTGATTGGTTGGATTCAGATACAATGGAGGGAGCATCTGACACCTCACTTCCCACTTCCGAAAGTGTTAAAGCGTATGTAGATAGTCAAGTAGGTGCAAGTGATACATTGCAGGAGGTAACGGATAATGGAAATACTACTACAAATAATATAAAAATTGGCAGTAGTTCAACTCCATCTGAGGCATTAGATGTTGAAGGGGATGCATTGATAAGTGGAGATGTTATGGCGGATGCATATAAACCTGCTGGAGCTGGTGAGCCAATTAAATTTAAAAACTTTGGAAGTACCGAACTTGCACGGATTGAAGATGGAGGCAACGTAGGTATCGGAACGACTACCCCAAGTGCACTGTTGAGTATTGGCACATCAGTAGCTAATAGTAAATTGTTAATTTATGATGGTGGGGGGGCAGATACTTACGGTTTCGGTATTTCAGCAAGTTTATTAAGAATCCATAGTTCTGCAACTACCACAGATATTGGATTTTTCGGAGGTGCATCTGGGACAGAAGTGATGAGAATAGAAGGAAGCGGCAACGTCGGTATTGGAACAACCTCACCTGCAAGCTTACTCCACGTGGCAGGTACTGTTCAAGTAGGAGTTGATGGTACAGGTCATGACGTTAAGTTTTTTGGCGATACAGCTGGGAAGTATATGTTGTGGGATACTAGTCAGGACGCGTTGAGGTTAACTGATAACACCGAACTTAGAATAGGTAATGGAAATGATTTAAGGTTATATCACGACGGTAGTAATAGTAGTATACAAAATTATACTGGTAATTTTAGATTTTATCAAATTGTTGCGGATGCTGATATGATTTTTTATTGCGACGACGGCTCGGGAGGAACTACAGCTTATTTAACGTTAGATGGTGGGTTAGGTTATACAACGGTTCAGAAAAATATAAGGTTTGCAGATAATGTTTATTTGAAACTTGGCGATAGTGGCGATTTAAATCTTTCAACTGATGGCTCTCATGGTTACATTTCTAATA